>BFBZ01000004.1_pt33 | contig 198521 bp, 160 predicted proteins | sample 1888401 | NCBI WGS metagenome assembly BFBZ01 (sample SAMD00112614, study PRJDB3348) | symbiont metagenome | host: Chara braunii
GCGCTACGCGGTGATCAACGGCCGTCCCGGTCCGCGCGTGCAGGCGGCGCTGCCGCTGAGCGTCCACCAGGACACCGTCTACCGGGTGCGCATGGAAATCCGCGGCGCCGATTATGCAATTTACGTGCAGGACCAGCTGGTCCATTTCTGGAGCGATCCCCGTCTGATGTCCGGCGGCGTCGGTTTCTTCAGTTCCAAGGGCGAGCAAAGCCGGATCCGCTGGATGCAGGTTTCGCATCAATACGATGCTTTAGGCCGACTGTGCGCGTATTTCGCGCCGATGGCCGTTATGACGTACAACCTTGAGCCGTCAATGGGAGCTGGAACCAAATGAGCAATAAGAAATCGCCGGAACGCGCCTCCGCGGCGCAGCAGAGCGAGAACCGCAAACAGGGCAAGACGCTGCCGGCGCCGCTGGCCAAGGCCGTATCGCTGCACCTTGAAGGCAGGCTGGAAGAAGCGCTGAGCGAACTCGACCGGGCCCTGGTCGGAGGTCAGGAATCGGCCGATATTCTGTCGGCCAAAGCCCACATCCATTTCGAGCTCGATCAGTTTGAAGAGGCCGTGAAGGCTTACGAAAAGCTGCTCACGCTCAACCCGAAGCACGGCTCGGCCAATTTCAACACCGCCATCTGCTACGAGAAACTCGGCCGCTGGCAGGAAGCCGCCGACGCGTTCAAGCGCGCTCTCGAAGCCGACTCGCAACGCACCGACGCACGGCTCGGCCAGGCGATTTGCCTCCTCCACCAGGAGAAGCCCGAACCGGCGCTGGAGAGTTTTGAAAAGGTGCTCGCGGCGGACCCGGAACTCGACTCGGCTCTGTTCGGCAAGGCAGTTGCACTGCAGTTGCTTTGGAAATTCGACGATGCCACGGCCATTTACACCGCGCTGCTCGAGCGCAACGCACAGGTGGAAGAGTGCCTGGTCAATCTCGTCACCATCGGCATGGCGCGCAAGGATGACGCCATGACGCGCGAATACTCCGAACGATTGCTGACGCTGCGGCCCACCTCGCAAACGGCGCTCGAGGGGCTGACCAGCAGCGCGTTCTCAACCGGCGATTACGAAGCCGCGGTCGCCTACTGCTCGCGCCTGGTCGAGTACTCGCCCGCCCATTTTGAGCGCTGGTTCAACCTGGGCGTCGCCCATCAGCGCACCGGAAGGCTCGAAGACGCCGCCAAGGCATATGGCGAGGCCATCCGCATCCGTCCCGACGCCAAGCAGGCCTATGTCAACCTGGGCGTCGTCTTTCAGGAGCAGGGCGAACTGCAGCAGGCCCGCGACTGCTACGAAAAGGCGCTCAAGATCGCGCCCGATCTCGCGGACGTTCTCTACAATCTGGCCAGCGTTCTCGAACAGGAAGGCAACACGGCCGAAGCCGAAAAGCTTTACGTCAAGCTGCTCGCCCGCAACCCGGAATGGGAGGACGCATGGTTTCGCCTCGGCTACATCCGGCTCCAGCGTGGCGACCATCGCGGCGCCGGCGAAGCGTTTCAGTCCTGCCTGCGCAAGCGCAGCCCCTGGCCCGAGGCGCAGCTGAATCTCGGCCTCGCCCAGTGGAATGCCGGCGATTTCGACGCCGCCGCCAAGGCGTTTGAAGCCGTCATGGAACAGGACCCGTCCTCGACCGACGCGCTGCGCGGGCTGGCTGCCCTCGCCATCGAGCGCAAAGACTTCGAGAAAGCGCTCGACCTTCAGGCCCGCCTCATCGAAAGCGGCGAGCGTTCGCCGGAGTTGTTCTATAACACCGGTTTGCTGCTGCATCGCTCCGGACAGGTGGAAGATGCGGTCAAGCTCTATTACGAGGCGCTCAACGAGCGGCCCAATTTCCCCGAAGCGCTCCTCAACCTCGGCCATGCGCTGAAGTCGCAGGGTCAGGAAAAAGAAGCCCGCCAGTACTGGAAACAGGCGCTAGAAGCCAAGCCCGAACTCGCGCAAGGCTACTTCGCCGGGTGAGCCGGCTTCAATCGGAACACGGACGGGGCGGCAGCGCCCCGGCTGAAACCGTGGTTTCGAAGTGCATCCCCACCACGCCGTCCGCGGCATGAGCCTCGAACAACGCGCGCATTTCATCGAGCAGCGCGGCGTGCCGGTCCGTGCCCCGCGGCGGCGGCGTGCGCGAACTCGAATCGATCAGCCCCGCCAGCCTTTCGAAACTGAAATGCTCGAGGTTCTCGAAACTTTCTTCGACCGGATGGGCGCCCTTCCAAAACTCCGCGCTCCGGTCGTCCCTCCGGAACTCCGGCCCGGCGTAACGCTCGAACAGGCTTTCGCAGGCGCGCCCGAAAGCGTCGCTCCGCGAAACGCGGTTTGAAACCAGCGCAACCCAGCGCGGCGGCCGCAGAATCCGCGCAAACTCGTCGCGCGCGGTTACCGGGTCGAGTGAGTGAAACGCCTGCGCCACGGTCACCAGGTCGAAGGAGTGATCCGGCAAGCCCGTGTGTTCGGGCCGCGACGCAGCGCTGTGAAATCGCTCGAAACGGCCGAGTTCCCGTTCTGCCGCGGCGCGCATCTCCGGATTCGGCTCTACGGCGGTCACCACGCAGCCGAAATCGAGCAGGAGACGCGTGAAGATCCCGGTACCCGACCCGATGTCAGCCACCTCGGAGTAAGCATTCAACCCGCATTCGCGGGCCAGGAAGGAAAGCACCGCCGGGGGATAACCCGGCCGGCAGCGCGCGCAGGCTTCCACGCGCGAGGAAAATCGGCGCTCCGGATCCATAGCTTCATCCTAGCCGCTGTCTTACCGGGAAGGCCCGGTAGCGACCCGTTGGGGAACGCCATATTCTTCCGCGGAACCTTTGCCCGTCCTCCGCCGTAGTTGAATGCATGAAATTACTGGGCGTGCTCGCTCTCGTGTCTTGCTGCGCCGGCGCGGCCGATATCTCAGGCTCCTGGCGCGTGAATCTGATCATGGGCGGCGAGGAGGTCTCTCCCGCACGCATGGAATTGAAGGTCGACGGCGAGAAGGTCTCCGGTTCGCTGAACGAACTCACGCTTACCGGATCGGTAAAGGGCTCGGACATCAAACTCACGGCCACCCGGCCGAACGGCGAAAGTTTCGGCGATTTCACCGCCCGGTTCGAAGGCGGCGAAATTCGCGGCGACCTCGTTTTGAAAGGCGACCGGATGAGCTGGGTTGGCCGCCGCCTGCCCGCCTTGTCGACGGCTCCTCCGCGGACTCACACCTTCGAGCCCAAAGTCTTCCACCGTCAGTTTGCCGGGACCATCGCTCCCGCCCTGCACATCAACCCCGGCGACACCGTTAAGACCTGGACTGTCGACGCAGGCGGACGCGATGCCTCCGGAAAACGCCTTTCAGCCGGCGGCAATCCCGAAACCGGACCGTTCTACGTCGAGGGCGCCCAACCCGGGGATACGCTCGTCGTCAAGTTCAATCGCATCCGCCTCAACCGCGATTCGGCCGGCTCAGGCGACCGTCTCGTGCCCGATGCTCTGGGTCCCTACTACCTGCAGTCCGCCAAATACGACGACAAGTTTGATTCGGAATGGAAACTCGACCGCGAAGCGGGCTACGCCATGCTCGCCAAACCGTCCGAGCATCTCAAAAACTTCAAAATTCCCCTGCGGCCCATGCTGGGTTGCGTCGCCGTGGCGCCGCCCGATAAGCAAGCCTTCCGGTCCGGCTGGCTCGGCTCCTACGGCGGCAACATGGACTACAACGGCTTGCGCGAAGGGACCACGCTCTACTTGCCCGTCTACCAGGAGGGCGCGCTGCTGTTCGTCGGTGACGGGCACGCGGCTCAGGGCGATGGCGAGCTCACCGGCGACGCGCTCGAAACGTCCATGGACGTCGAGTTCACGGTCACCCTGCTGCAAGGAAAAAGCACCGGCGGACCGCGCGCGGAAAATGACGAATTCATCATGGCAATGGGGATCGCCAATTCGCTTCCCGAAGCCCTCCGGCAGGCCACCACGCAGCTCGCCCGCTGGGTCGAGAGCGATTACAAGCTGACGCCCAATGAGTCGGCAATGGTGCTCGGGACGTCCATCCGCTACGACATCGCCGAAATAGTCGACCCCCAAGTGCATATCGTGGCCAAGCTCCCCAAGTCCGTTTTGAAGCAGCTTTAGAGCGAGGTCCCTCGCTCCGGAAGCTGTCTCTTATACACATCTAGATGTGTATAAGAGACAGGCCCCAATCCGGCCGCCGAGGCCGCCCGCCTTCCGCAACCCACCGGCCCCGTGCGCGCGCTGGCGCCGCTGAACTACCCCTCGGCCGCGAAAATTGCGCCGCGTCAGGCCGTACTTCCGCCTGCCCGCAGCGTGAATCTGGCCACTCAGATTAACCCCGTTTCGCCAACGCTCACCTGGGGAATGAAGAACGGCGAATTTGAGCCGCTGCGCAACACTCATCCCGGGGCCTACCCCGGAATGAGAGCCCCCGGTCTGACCGCGACGCTGCCCCTGGCGACCAAGGTTCCGATTCCGGGCGGCAAAGGCGCCGCCATGCCCCACACAGTCGGGCTGACGCGGCGCGCGCTTCTGGCCCCGGACGCGTTCCCCGGCCGGCACGTGTTTCCGAAAGCCGGCCTGAAGCTGCAGCAACTGGCGGGCGAGGACTTTCTTACGCTGGCGGCGAGTTTCCGGCCTGCGGCCATGGCGGCCCAGGCACGCTCGACGGCACGTTATCTCAAGACCGCCACGCGCGGCATTCAGATCATGGCCATGGCCGTTCCGGTGCTGTTGTTCATCGCCTTCCGCCCGGCGCCGGCCGTCACCGAGACCACTTCGGCGGTCCCGGGACCGGTGGGCCGCTTTATGAACTCGCGGATGACGGCCGTGCGCGCCGCCCTGCAAAACCGTGCCGGGATCGAGTATCTCGACGACTTCCGCACCGGCCTCGACAATTGGGAAAGCACCGGCGACCTGACGCAGAGCTGGTCGTACGATCAGGCCGGGTTTGTCCGGCCCGGCCCCCTGGCGCTCTACAAGCCCTCGCTCGGCATGCAGGACTACCAGTTCGAGTTTCTCGGCCAGATCGGGCAGCACTCGCTCGGCTGGGTGTTCCGCGCGCAGGACCTGCGGAATTACTATGTGGCCAAGCTGGTCGTGCTGCGGTCCGGTCCGCTGCCGTCGATCGGCATCGAGCGCTACGCGGTGATCAACNCAACCTGAATGTCATCGAACTCTCGCTGACGGCTCTGGCGGCGGCCGGATTTACCTTTGTGGTTGCCAAGTGGGGATCCACGGCCGCAAATGTTCTCGTGCCCCGGGTCGAGAACCGGCTGATCGGCCAGGAAGCGCGCTTCAACATCTTTATGCTGATGCTGTTTTCGCTCGCCCTGCTGGCCACCGTCGCCGGCGTAGCCGCCATCATCGGCGCGTTCCTCGCCGGCATGGCCCTGGCCGAATCCACCGACCAGCGGATCAGTGATCTGGTTCACGGTGTGACGGAACTTCTGCTGCCCTTCTTTTTCATCGGCATCGGCATGCATCTCGATCCCCACGCGCTCGAGGGCCGGGGCGCGGTGGCGCTCGCGGCCTTGATTACGGTGGCTGCCGTTCTCTCCAAGTTAATCGGCTGCGGACTCGGCGCGTTCTCGCTCGGAATCCCCGACGCCCTCCGGGTAGGCGCCGGGATGGTGCCGCGCGGGGAGGTCGGCATGGTGGTGGCGCAAATCGGATTATCGATGGGCGCCGTCCCCAAATCCGTCTATGCCGATGTCGTCGTAATGTCAATTGTGTCAACATTGATCGCACCGCCGCTCTTGGCTGTTACTTTCCGAAACGCGCCTCGTTCGCACGCCGTCGAAGACCTGAAGCTAGGGTAAGAATGCGCGTCCTCCTCCTATTGGTGGCCACTGTGCCGGCATTGGCTGCCGACGACGCCGACGCCATTGTCCGCCGTTCGCTGGACCTCGACAACCGCAATTGGGAACGCGCGAAGGACTATACCTTTCGAGAGACTTCCCTAACCCGCGAGTACGATGCGGCGCGACACGTCAAGAAAACCGAGTCCGAGACGCACGACATTACGATTCTTTACGGTCGTCCACTCTCGCGCCTAATCGAAAAGAACGGCAAGCCGCTTTCCGAGCGCGATGCCGCCAAGGAGAGCGCGAAATTCGACCGCGAACTGGAGAAACGCCGCCGTGAATCCCAGGACGAGAACAGCCGGGAGCGGCGCAAGTTTGAAGAGCGGCGCCGCCGCAACCGGCAGTTTGCCCAGGAGATTCCCAACGCCTTCACTTTCACGTTACGAGGTGAGGAGAACGTGGACGGTCATCCCGCCTGGATCATTGCGGCCGAACCGAAGCCAGGGTTTCAGCCTCGGGACACGCGTGAAAAATTCCTCCCGAAATTGCGCGGTGTCATCTGGATTGACAAGAGTGAGTATCAGTGGGTGCGTGTGGAGGCCGAGACAATCGATACTATTTCTTTAGGCTGGTTTCTCGCTCGCCTCGGTCCGGGCGCTACGTTGCGCTTTGAGCAGAAGCGGGTAAACGACGAGGTATGGCTCCCGGCGCGTGGTTTTATCACTTTTGACGGGCGCCTGTTAATCAACCGTTTTCGCGGCGACGTCGAAATTGAGTATCGCGACTACCGCAGGTTCCAAACCGATACGCGCATCATTGTGGCCGGCGAGACTACGAAATGAACTTATCGAAACTATCTCTAATGCTGTTCATCGCGGTCGTGGGTTTGGCCGCTCAGGAAGAGCCTGCCGTTCAAGGTTGTCCGGCTCCCGCCGGAGGCGCAGAAAGCTCGGCGTCTTCGGACAAGCGCGCTTACGGGGTTCTTCCCAACTACCGTAGCGCCGAGTTGGGCAACCCCTTTGTTCCGATTTCCAACCGGAGGAAAATGTATATCGGGTACAAGGATTCAACTGACTACCCGGTGTATTTCCTATCCGGCGCGTTCGCCGCCCTGTATCAGCTTGAGGACTCCCACCCGTCGTTCGGCCAGGGAATGAAGGGTTTCGGCAAGCGTTACGTCACCGGCTATGCCGACCAGACCATCGGCAACATGATGACCGAAAGCCTGTTGCCTGTGCTATTTCATGAGGACCCTCGCTATTTTCGCAAGGGCACCGGCTCTGTCGGTTCGCGTCTCGGCTACGCCGCCACACGCATCTTTGTGGTGCGCGCCGATTCCGGCAAGTGGCGCTTCAATGCGTCGGAGGTGATCGGCAATGGAATCGCGGCGGGGATCGGAAACGCCTATTACCCGGACGAACGCAGCGTGAACGACAACATTCAACGTTTCTACACTGCGCTCGGGACGGATGCCATCTCCCAAATCCTCAAGGAGTTCTGGCCGGACGTAAAGCGGAAGTGGTTTAAAAGAAAATAGCCGCAGAGCCACGCTATGATGGGCTCATGCCCCGCTGGCTACTGTTTGCCGCCCTGGCTTTACCCTTGAGCGCGCAAAACCCGGTCACCGACGCCCTGCGTTCCAGTTACAACCGGATGCGACTGAACCTGGTTGAATCCGCCCAGGCCGTGCCCGAAGCCGATTTCGCGTTCCGGCTCACCCCGGCTCAACGCCCCTTCGGCGAGTGGCTTTCGCACACCGCCATGAGCGCCTACACGGCTTGCGCGTCGATGAAAGGCAATCCGGCGCCGCCTGAAGCCGCCGCGACCCACAACCTCGAAGGCAAGGCGGCGATCTCGAAAGCCATCGAAGATTCGTTCCACTACTGCGATTCGGTGCTCAACGAGATGACCGACGCCAGGCTCGCGGCCGAAGTTCAGGTGGGCGACCGGAAACTCTATCCCGCCTGTCTCTTATACACATCTAGATGTGTATAAGAGACAGGCCGCGACCCACAACCTCGAAGGCAAGGCGGCGATCTCGAAAGCCATCGAAGATTCGTTCCACTACTGCGATTCGGTGCTCAACGAGATGACCGACGCCAGGCTCGCGGCCGAAGTTCAGGTGGGCGACCGGAAACTCTATCCCGCAACCGCGCTGGTCAACCTGGTGGCCACGATGAACGAGCACTACGGGAACATGGTCGGCTACATGCGCATGAAAGGCATCGTGCCCCCGTCAACCGCCCGCGCTGCGAAAAAGAAATGAACATCAAGAGAAAACTGATGCTGGTGGCCGCCCTGGCCACGGCATGGCTCGGAGCGGCGACCCTGCCGCGTCCGGCCGGCGACCTCACCATCAAAACCTTGCAAGGCCCGCAGATGCTCTCCATGCATCGCGGCAAGGTGGTGGTGCTGTCGTTTATTCATACCAATTGCCGTACCTGCCAGGAAGTGAGCCGCATCTTCAACACGCTTTACAAGGAGTTTCAGAACCGGGGCGTGATCGTGCTCGAGGGTGCGTTCGACCCCGATGCGCCGCTCAACATCGAGCAGTTCATCCGCAGCAATCAGCCTTCATTTCCCGTGGGCGTCATCGACCCGGAGAAGGTGATCGAGTTCACGCAGGTGACCGAAGCCATGCGCCCCACTGCTCCGCTGCTGGTCTTCATCGACCGCAAAGGCCAGATCCGCGCACAGTATTTTGGATCGGACCCGATTCTTTCAAAAGGCGATCGTACCCGGAATCTCCGCGCTGAAATCGAGAAATATCTCAAATAACATGACACGACGACTCCTATCGCTTGCCCTCGTTGCCGCCGCCGCTTTCGGCATCACACTTCCCCGCCCCTCGGGCGACGTCACCATCAAGCTTCCCTTCGGGCAGACAACCCTGTCGCACTACCGCGGCAAGGTGATTGTCTTTGCATTTATCCTGACGGGTTGACCGCACTGCCAAAACACCACTCAGGTTCTGAGTGGCATCCAAAAGCAGTACGAGGCGAAAGGCGTTCAGGTGCTCCTCGCCGCGATCAACCCCGACGCGTCGTTGAGAATGGGCGAATTTATCCAGCAGTTCAAGCCCAACTATCCGGTGGGCATGGCCGACCCGGGGGTAGTCGCCAACTTCAGTCAGTTCACGCCGGACATGCGTCCCACCGTGCCGATCATGTTTTTCATCGACCGGAACTTCAGCATTCGGGCGCAGTTCATGGGCTCGGATGCCATCTTCAATAACGGCGACATGGGCGCCAACATCCGCGCCGAGATCGAGAAACTCCTGAACGATAGGTCCCCTGCGAGGGTGAAGAAGTGATTCGCCGCGCGCGGCATTCCGCCAACAAGGCGAAACGCCGCGCGTGTTCCGGCGTCAGTCTAACATAGCGATCTGTTGGTCAAGGTGCGCGAGCGCCTGCTCGAGTTGCAGGCGGTAGCGCGGATTGCAGGCCACTTGTAAATCGTGCAGCACGCGTGTCCGGGAAAGCAGTAAACTGCTTTTTCGGGCGTCCCGATCGATTTGCGCCGTGGTCCTGCCATCGTAACGAGCCGAGCGAAGAGCTTGTGTCGAGTCGATCTGCGACTCGACAGACTTACTTTCCCAGCCGCGAGCCATAACTTTATTATAGGACGAGACTGGTTTCAGAATGACAGAACGGATCGGACTTGTCGTACTCGCTGACCCCGGACCCGGCGTCCTCCACCAGGTGACCGGCATCATCGGCCGGCATCAGGGCAACATCACGCTGGTCGAGTTGACCGAAGAGCGCGGTCCGGAGGCGCGCACTTACCTCGAGATCGCTCTGCCCGGCACGCCCACTGCGCTCATCGAGGACATTCGCCTCCTCCCGGTGGTCCGCGACGTGAGCCTGGTCAGCACGTTGCAGAAAATCTACGGCAAGCGCATCATCATCATCGGCGGCGGCGCGCAGGTGGGACAGGTCGCCATCGGCGCCATCTCCGAGGCGGACCGCCATAATATCCGCGGCGAGCACATATCGGTCGACACCATTCCGCTGGTGGGTGAACAACCGATCGCCGAAGCCGTCCGCGCGGTGGCGCGCCTTCCCCGCGCCCGGGCACTCGTCCTCGCCGGAGCGCTGATGGGCGGCGAAATCGAAAAGGCCGTCCGCGAGGTACGGTCGCTCGGCCTGCTCGTGGTCAGCCTGAACATGGCCGGAAGCGTGCCCGAGGCTGCCGACCTCGTGGTCAGCGATCCGGTTCAGGCCGGCGTCATGACCGTGATGGCGATTGCCGACACCGCCAAGTTTTCCGTTGACCGGCTCACCCGCCGGGTCTTCTGACCCTTCGCCGTATCTTCGCGTGACACGTTGAAAGCATAAAGTGTGAAACCTCTCTTCCGCTTTCTGCTACTAACGGGACGGGGGGTGAATACCCGCTATCTGCGTCGCGCGGGTGGCAACGATTAACATGATGGCATCTTCCCGCAGAGCGGAGACCGGGGCCGTTCACGTCGTGCTGGTATCGCTGCGGAATCCTCCTGAGAATACGAATCTTCTGGCCTCCACGCTGGCCCGGCGCTTTGACCTGAGCGTCGCTTTGTCGCCCGCGGAATTGGCCGGCCTCTGCCCATCGGCCGATTGTGTGGTCATCCAGGACTGGGTTCGCAACCTGCAGAAATGCATCGAGACGGCGCTGGAGGCGGAGGTACCCGTGGTGTTGGTCGGCGACGGCGATCGAAGACGGGTAGCCGCGTGCCTGCGCGCCGGCGTGGCCGATTACGTCTTCGAAGACGAGCCTCCTTCGGCCGTCGCGAAAGCTGTTCAACGGCTTGCGGCCAGGCGCTTGAACAGGCGCCCAAACGCGGCCGGCCCGCAGCACGCGCACCGCTTCCGCTCCCTGTTCGACAACCTGACCCAACCCTCTGCCCCTGTCTCTTATACACATCTTCGCGAAAGCTGTTCAACGGCTTGCGGCCAGGCGCTTGAACAGGCGCCCAAACGCGGCCGGCCCGCAGCACGCGCACCGCTTCCGCTCCCTGTTCGACAACCTGACCCAACCCTCTGCCCTGCTCACGGCGGACGGCACCGTAACCGACTTCAATCAAGCGGCTCTCCGCAGCAGCGGCTTCGCGCGGGATCAAATCAACGGACGAAAAGTTTGGGAGACACCCTGCTGGGCCGGCATGCCGGAGGCGCAACGCACCTGGCAGGAACGCATTGCGCGTGCTCTGATCACGTCCGGTCCGGTCGAGGGAGATCAGGAGTATCGCACCGCGGCCGGCGACGTGCGGTCCGCGAAGATTACCCTCACGGCCGTGCGGGCGCCGGATGGCTCAGTCGACTTCCTGCTTGCCGAAATCGCCGATCGCGCCGGCCCGGCTGTTCCCGATGAGAAGACGCTGGCGGAATCCCTTCGCGCGGGCGAGGCATTGGCCCGTAGCATCCTCGAAAACAGCGCCGACCGTATCGCGCTGCTCGACGCCGACAGCCGGGTGGAGTTCATGAACGAACCCGGATTGCGGAGCCTTGAGCTCCAATCGCTCGAAGCGATATACGGGTCGCGCTGGATCGATCTGTGGCCTCAACCGTACCGTCAGAAGGCTCTGGCCGCGGTTGAGGAAGCCCTGCAGGGACGAAAGGGAAATTTCGAAGGCGAGTTCGTGACGCCCAGCGGACGAGCCACCTGGTGGAACGTAAACATCACGCCCACCCCAGCCGCGGTGGGCCGGCCGCAGCGCCTGCTGTGCGTTTCCCGTGACATCACCGGGCAACGCCACGCGTTGCAGGCTCAGCTCGAGAGCGAGGCTCAGTTCCGCATCACGTTCCAATATGCGGGCGTCGGAATCGCGCATGTTGGCCTGGACGGGCGATTTCTGAGAATCAACCAGCGCCTGTGCGACATCACTGGCTACCCGGAGTACGAACTCCGCCAAATGACGTTCGCCGATATCACTCATCCCGACGACATTGAACAGGACTGGGCGCAGGCCCGCAGGCTTCTGGCCGGGGAAATTTCGAACTACTCGATGGAGAAGCGTTACCGCCGGAAGGACGGTTCCTGGATCTGGGGTAACCTGACCGTTGCCTTGCAGCCCGACGAGTCCGGCGCGCCTCAGCACTTCATTTCCGTCATCGAGGACATTTCGGACAGAAAGTTCGCCCAGGAAGCATTGCGCCGCAATGAGGAGCACTTACGGCTGCTGAGCAATACCGTGCCGGCCGTGATCTTCTATGCGGATTCCGCCGGCCGGTACCAATCCGTCAACGACACGTTCGTGAAGTGGTTCGATACTTCGAGAGACCGGCTGATCGGCCGGACCATCCGCGAGTTTGTCGGCGAATCGGCGTGGGAAATCATCGGGCCTCGTGTGGCGCAAGCCTACGCGGGCGAGACGGTTGAGTACGAGGCCGAAGTTGAGTTTCGCACCGGCGGGCGGCGTTGGATTCACCCGGTCTACACGCCCCACCTCGACACGAACGGAAGAGTGCTCGGCATCATCGCTCTGATCACCGACGTCACCGAGCGGCGCCGGGCCGACATGGACATCGCCCGCCTCGCGGCCATTGTCACGTCTTCTTCCGACGCAATGATCGGCCACACCGTGGAAGGCATCATCACCACCTGGAACCAGGGCGCGGAACGCATGTTCGGCTATACGGCGGAAGAGATGATCGGGAATTCGGTAAGCCGCCTGTTCGCTCCCGGTCAACTGGATCGCGAGAACGAAATTCTGGCTAAGGTTCGCGACGGGATAGAAGTTCGTGAGTTCGAGTCGTTGCGCGTGACGCGGCTTGGAAAACTCATCAACGTCGCCGTCACTCTGTCACCGGTCTTCGGGAAAGACGGCCAGATCGCCGGCGCGTCCAAAGTGATCCGGGATATCACGAAAAGGAAGCGGGCCGAAGCCGCGCTGCGCGAAAGTGAACGCCGGCTCCGTATGACCCTCAACGCCTCGCGCACCGTGGCCTTCGAATGGAATGTCGCAGAGGGCAAACTGAGGCGGATTCTGCCCGACGATCCTTCCACGGTTGAGGTATTGGGTACGGCACACGTCATCTCGATCGATGATCATTTCCGCAGGATTCATCCGGACGACCGGGCGAAACTCCTATCCGTCGTTACCGGGCTGAGCGCCGGCGATTCGTCCTACACTCTCGAATACCGGATCGTCGCGCCGAACGGCGAATCCGTCTGGATGCACGATTTCGCCTCCGCCGAGTTTTCCCCGGACGGGACGCTCTTGTTCGTACGCGGCGTCACGGCCAACATCACCCCCCAGAAACGGGCGGAGGAGCAGATGCGGCTCGCCAGCGACCGGTTGCAGTTCACCGTCGATAAGTGCGACATCGGGATTGGGTTCGTCGACATTCGCACCGGAGAGACCGTCGTCAACGCCGTAACCCTCGCCCAGTTCGACGTCCCGCCCGGCGTTCCGCTCAGCCAGGCTCTGTTTGAGTCGCGAGTCCATCCCGAGGACCGGGAACGCCTTACGAAAGCGTACGCCCACTCCATTGAATCGGGCGATCCGCTCGACCAGGAGTACCGGATCATCGATGCTTCCAACCGTATCCGCTGGATCCGCTCCACCGGACGCGTTGCTTGCGATGCCGATGGGAAACTGCGCTATTACTATTCCGCCAATATCGATATCACCGGCATCAAGCGCGTGGAAGAGAATCTCCGCGCCGCAAACGACGACCTGAACCGGTACGCCTACGCCGTCGCCCACGACCTGCGCGAACCGGTCCGCAATATCGCCGTCATCACGGAATTGCTCACGCGCTTCGTTTCGGGCGAAGCGCCGTTGCAGCCGGAGCGTCTCCAATTGCTGAACACAACGGTGAAGGAAAGCGTGCGCCGGGTCGACCAGTTGCTGATGGACCTGCTGCAATACAGCCAGGCAGGCGAGCAAGCCGACCGGCTACCGGAAACCGAGCTCGAGAAAGCCTTGGAATCCGCGCTTGGCCATCTCGCCGGGCCGATACAGGAATCCGGCGCGGTGATCGAAGCCGGGCCCCTGCCCCGTTTGTACGCGCGTGAATCCGACCTGGTGAGCGTGCTCCAGAATCTGATCGGAAACGCAATAAAATACCGCCGGGAGGACCCGCCTCGCATCACGCTTGTAGCGCAACTCCGCTCGACCGAGTGGGTGATCTCCGTTCGGGACAACGGTGAAGGCATCGAGGCAGAGTTCACACGGCATATCTTTGGAATGTTTAAACGCCTGCACGGACGCGAGATCCCCGGAACGGGCATCGGTCTCGCCATTTGCGAAAGAATCGTAAATAAGTACGGCGGGCGAATCTGGGTCGAATCAGTGCCGGGCCAAGGTTCTAATTTTCAGTTCACCTGGCCTTTGTATCCGGCTCACACGGAACGGGAATGACGGCTAAGCTGCTAGTTATCGAAGATAATTATCTGGACGTTGTGCTCCTTGAGGACTCGCTCGGCGAAGCGTCGGTCAGCTACGAATTGCACAACATCAGCGACGGGCTCGACGCCCGCCGTTACATCGAGTCCGCCGACTCCGGCTCGATACCTGACCTGATTGTCCTCGACCTCAACCTGCCGCGCGTGGACGGCATCAGCCTGCTGACGGCCATTCGCAACAGCCCGTTGTTTCGGGAAGTGCCGGTCCTGGTCTGGAGTTCCACTCGCGTTCCACGAGAGGCTCCGGCGATGGCGGCACTGGGGATCTCCGGATTCTGGAGCAAGCCCTCCGATTTGGACGAGTGGCGGAAATTCGGCGTCCAGATTCGCGAACTGCTCGACGGCTCATCGCGCGCAGTCCAGTCCGGAGCCGGGTCCTAAAATCCACCTTCCGTACTCCGCTAAAATAGGACTAGGGCCGATATTTGAGGGTAGACAGCCGTTCCCGGCTGGGCGAAAATCAGGTTGCACGTTTCATCGGAATCATCGTCATGCTTCATAGATGGCTGGCGTCCAAGAGAGGTTCGAAGCACGGATGAGCGAGTTCGCCCATTCCGCCGCACCGCCTCCGGAAATCGGACAGGAAGCGCAATCGCGCTTTATTTCCGATAACTTACGACGCATCTTCCTGCTCATCTATCGCATTGTTCGCAACGTAGATGACGCGCAGGACCTGACCCAGGAAGTGTTCATCAAGGCGCTTCAGCGGCAGGGGCAGATCAAGGACCTCGACAAAGCCACACACTGGCTATCCCGGATTGCGACCAACACGGCGATCGATTTTCTGCGCCGCAACGGGCGCGTCAGCTTCTCGGATATCGATGATTTGATCGACCCGGTGACGGCTGCGCCCGAGCAGAGCCCGGAAGAGCTCCTGCTCCGCAGCGAGCACCAGGGTTACCTCGAAGCAGGGCTGTCGACGCTCACCGAACGGGAAAGGACGGCGCTTCTACTCCGCGACGTCGAGGACCTGCCCGCCGAGGAAGTAGCCGCCCAGTTGAACTGCTCCAAAGCCACCGTACGCAGCCATATCGCTAACGCCCGGGTAAAGTTCCGGAAATATATGGAAAGGAGGCGAACATGACGCATCCGCCGCTTGCGCAGCTTGCGCTCTATGCGGGGCGCGATCTCAGCCTGATCGAGCGCCTCCGCGCATCGTGGCACTTGCGGGGCTGCCCTCAGTGCCGGCGGCAGGTCGCCGGTTTTGAGGCTTCCCGCGAAGCTCTCCGGCGGGATCACGAATCGCTGCCGGCGGGCCTGAACTGGGACAGTCTGGCGCGCGAAATGACCGGCAATATCCGGGTCGGGCTCGCCGCCGGCGAGTGCGTCTCCGAGGTTCGGGCGACGCCCCAACCGGCCTTCCTGTGGAGACCGGCGGCGGCTGTTCTGGCGCTGGGCGTGGTGATCAGTTCCGCGTGGTGGCTTAATGTGCCGGCCGAACAGAAGCACAACCTGACGCGGAGCCTCGAACAGATCTTCAACCGCGGCGCGCATCCGGCGTCGGAAAACGGTATCTTCTTTGCCGCCGACCGCAGCGGCATTCAAGTGCAGGAGAACGGCGCCGCGTTTACGCTCATGCATCCCAACGCGACTCCGGCGGTGATCTCGGTGAGCACGCAGGGAACGGTCGGCGCCAGCTTCGTTGACGCGGACACCGGGCAAGTGACGGTGAACAATGTCTACGGCCAATAAATTCCGGGCAGCGGTTTGGGCGGCGGGCGCGGCGCTCGCGCTCGCGCAGTCGCCCGACGTTCACGGATCGCTCAAGATCGATTTCCCCGGAGACTCGCCGCTGACGGTCATGATGCCGATGTCGGCCGACTGGGGCCAGTCAAAAATGGCGGCGCGGGGCGGCGCCATGATCCTCGACCTTCACACTTCGCTGACGCTGCGTAATTCGAGCCAGAGGCGCGTGCGCGGCGTGACGCTGCTCGTGCTCGCGCAGGACGTGACGCCGGGCGGCAAAGGTTCCGTTTCCGTGCCCAGCCTCGATATCGCGCCGGGTGAAACCTTCCCGGTCCGCATCGATCTGCGCCTGTTGCGCCCGGTGCAGGGCGCCGAGTCCTTGCCCGTGCAGGTGTCGCTCGACGGCGTGCTGTTCGAGGATCTATCGTTCTACGGACCCAACCGGCTCAACTCGCGCCGCTCGATGACGGTGTGGGAACTCGAAGCCCAGCGCGACCGGCTCTACTTCAAGCAGGTGCTCGAGCGCGCCGGCAACGAAGGGCTGCAAAAAGAGATTCTGACCGCCATGACGCGCATTGAGGACCGCCGGCAGCCCGGCGTGCAGGTGGTTCGCGGGCGCTCGACGAACTTCGACGCAGGCCGCGATTTACAGTTCGCCTTCCTCCAGTTTCCGGATGCTCCGGTCGAGCCGGTTTCCGGTATCGCGCGCATCGCCGGCAGCGAGGCGCGGGCTCCGAAATTCGAAGTGCGCAATCGCTCCTCCCGGCCGGTGAAATACCTCGAGATCGGCTGGATTGTCGAGGACCAGCAGGGGCGCGAATTCCTGGCCGGCTCAGTGCCCGCGGAGTTGAGCCTCAGCCCTGGACAGAAGTCGCAGGTGCTTCAGGATGCGGCGCTGCGGTTCCCGGCGCAAACCGAGGTAAAGGGCATGACGGCGTTTGTGAGCAACGTTGAGTACGCCGACGGCCGCTATTGGATTCCCAACCGCGCTTCGATCGCCAACGATCGCATGCAGCGCGTCATCACCCCCTCGCCCGAGGAGCAGCGCCTGGTTCAGATCTATCGCAAAAAAGGCCTGAAGGGCCTCGCTGAGGAGCTGAAGAAATTCTAAAGGTAACGGAATGGATCGGGCGCGAGCCCGACCGGCTCAGCCTCGTCGAACAGCGGGCGCTCTCCGGCAAATGGATCGCTCTCGAGGTGTATACGCCTGCCAGGATGCCGCTCAAGAGAATTGCCGCGGTGGGCGGCTCAGCCTCCGAATGCATGGCTCAGATTGCCGCAGCCGGCCTCGACCCGCGTGATTTCGAGTACCGTCCCTACAAGAAACCAGCCTAGTCTGAATCGCCGGCTGTCTTCTTCGCAGCCGCGGCACGCAGCAGTTTTTTCAGCACCTCGGGATCGAGGTCGGAGAGCCGCTTCAGCTTCACGCACCCTTTGCCGCACTTGGCTTTGCCGAGTCCCTCCTGGCAGGCTTCAATCGCCGCCGCGCCGACGTACAGCGAAAGATAATTGGCGTTGCTGGCGAATGCGATTTTGCAGTTCTCGATCGGGCGGCCGCTGGCAGAGGTAGAACGGTAAGGCCCATAGCCCGGCATCCCAAGATAGATCACCGGCTCGAGTTTGGGCGCCAGCTTCCGGACCAGCGCGTGCAATGCTCCTATCTCGGAGCGCCGTGGTTCTTCGAGTTGACTGACATATTCTTCCGCGGTTTTGACGTTTAACTGACCTTTCATTCGCACTAGTTTAACCTGATCCGCCCCCTGAGACATTCGCTTTAGAACCCCGCGCAAGACGCTCTTGTCCGAAGACTTACCAGTATCGATAGCGGCTTTTGGCCGGGCTTAGTTCCAGTACCTCGCACCGGAGATCCAGTACAAAATTCCGTTTCTACGGGCACTAGTTACCAGCCAGACTAGGCTCGAGACCATGAAGCCCCAAGAAGACATCATTCCTTTTCCGGCTGAGCCGTCCCGGGCATTGGAACGGACAAGCTTCGCCCGGCCACTGGTGCGCGGCGCAGCCGACAGCTTTTTCCGCCGCTGGAAATGGGTGTCGGCGTTCTGGGCGCTGGCCACCGTGGCGCTCGCCGCCTACCTCGCGCTGGCTCCGCGCCAGTACGAGGCGGAGATGACGTTCCTTGTGAAGAATGTTCGAACCGAGCCTGTGTTGAGCGGCGAAAACGGTGCACAGCCGCTGCGCAGCGCCGATGTCACAGACGCTCAGATCGCCACCGAGGTCCAGATGCTCGCCAGCCGCGAACTGGCCGAGATCGTCCTGCCCGAGACCGGATTCTGGGGCGGAACGCCGCAGTTGCGCGAAAAGGCCCTGGCGAAACTGCAAAAATCCCTGCAGATCATGCCGGTGATGAAATCGGCCATGATCCGCGTCCGCTACTCTTCGACCGATGCCGCGCAGAGCAGGCGTGTCCTCGACGCGCTCGCGAAAGCGTACCTCAATCGCCACGTCGAATTGCACTCCAACAGCGGGTCGCTGCAATTCTTCGAGCAGCAGTCGGGCGAGGCCAAGGCGCGCCTGGAAGAGGCTCAGAACGAGCTGCTGAAGTTCCAGACCAGCTCGGGTGTAGTGAGCGCGTCCGAGCAGAAAGAACTGCTGCTCCAGAAAGCCGTCGAGCTCAAAGTGGCGCTGAACGCCGCTGAAGCCGAGTATCGCGATGCGAGCCGCAAAGCGGTGATCCTTTCGCAGCGCATGGGCGGCGTGCCCTCGCGCATCGCCACCCAGAAACGCACCATGTCCAATCAGTACTCGGTGGAGCGGATGAACACGATGCTCGTGGAACTCCGCAACAAGCGCACCGAACTATTGACCAAGTTCCGTCCCACCGAACGCGCCGTCACCCAGATCGACCAGCAGATCGCCGACACGGAAAAAGCTCTGCGCGATGCCGAATCGAAAAGTGCGGGCGAAGAAGCAAGCGACGTCAACCCACTGCGGCAGACGCTTGAAACCGAATTTACGCGGACCGACGCCTCAGCCGCGGGATTGCGCAGCAGAATCGCCGCCATGCGCGAGCAGGAACGCGAGTACCGCCGCGAACTGGCCCGGCTCGAAAGCCTGATTCCGCTCGAACAAAAGTATCAACGCGACGCCAAAGTGGCCGAAGAGAACTACCTTCTCTACGCCAAAAAGCAGGAGGAAGCCCGCATCGGCGAGCGCATGGACCGGCAGAAGATCGCCAACGTCGTGCTGGCGGAATCCCCGCGCGAACCCGCCACGCCCAAGGGCCGGATGGGCACTGTGCTGCCCGCCTACCTGCTGGCCCTTGTCACCAGCATCGCCCTGGTCGGCATCTTCACGCGCCACCCGAAGAGAGTCCAGACGCCCTGGGAACTCGAAAGCATAGCGCTGGTGCCGGTGCTCGGTACCGTACCCGCTCAAGCCAGGAGGATCTCGTAAATGGCTACGCCGGCTCAGGCACACTCCGCTGAACTGACGCGCCGCGCCGAAAGCGGACGCCGCCCTTTTCTCGATCCGGTGGTCGAGTCGATGGTGGCCATCCATGCCGCCCGCGGGCGGGGCGTATTCGCCTTTACCGCTCCCAACCGCGGCGCGGGGACCACATACGTCGTTGAACTGGTGGCGAGCGAACTGGCGCGCCAATACGACTGCGCCGTTGCCGTGGTGCCGGCCTCGGCACTCGCCTCCGGCGATTCAAAGGAACTTCCGCAAGGCTACATGGAGCGCGGCGAAAACATCTGGATGGCGATTGCCGACCATGACCTGGCGAAGATGCCTGAACATCTCCTCGAGCACGTGTCGGTCAGCCATGCCGCCGAGAATTTCGACTTCGTGCTGCTCGATTGCCCGGCGTTGGCGGCGGGAGCGTCCGCGCTCCGCTGGCCCCGTGTTGCCGACGGCACGTTCCTGGTGATCGAAGCGGGGACTCGCGCGGCTGAAATCGAGCGCGCGCAAGCGCATTTCGGCAACGGCGCCGGACGCCTGGAAGGAATCATCCTCAATCGCCGCACGTACGCCATCCCGAAGTTCATTTATCAACTGCTATGAAACCGATCTGGGCTCTTTTTCTGTGTTCCGCCGCGGTTCTGGCCCAAACGGCCGGATTCTCCGAGCGCGATCCGCATTACCGGCTGCAGGCCGAAGACAAAGTGGAAATCCAATACCGCTATACGCCCGAGTACAACTCGCTCGCCGCGCTACAGCCCGATGGCTACGTCTCGCTGCCGCTCATCGGCGAAGTGAAACTGGCCGGTCTGACGCTCGAGGATGCGGCGCGGGCCATCCGCGCGAAGGCGTCTGAGAAATTGAACGACCCGGAAATCACGGTGCTGCTCAAGGAGTACGTGAAGCCGTACTTTGTCGTGGCCGGTGAGGTCTCCAAACCCGGGCGCATCGAAATGCACGGCCGCGTGTCGCTGGTCGAGGCCATCGCCATGAGCGGCGGATTCAAGGATAGCGCCCGCCGCACGCAGGTGGTCCGCTTCCGCAAAACCGAGAACGACCTGGCTGAAGTGAAGATGTACGATCTGCGGCGGCTGATGTCGCCCAAGGGCATGAGCGAGGACGTCGAGATCCGTCCCGGCGACGTGCTGGTGGTGCCCCGCAATACCATCAGCCGTGTCGAGCCTTATATCAAGCTGGTGGACTCCACGCTCTACGCGGTCGCGCTGAGGATGTTGTAGTGCGGGCACTGGCGAACAAGGCCGGCCTGGACCGCGCGACGAGCCGTGGCATTCTCGAAAACGTCGCCGCGCTCTACGGCGTGCAGGTGGGACGCAAGCTGATTCCGCTGGTTAGCATTCCGTATCTCGCGCGCACGCTCGGCCCCGCTTCGTGGGGACAGGTGGCTTTTGTCTGCGCCCTCGCCGAGTTCCTGGTGATTCTCATCGAATTCGGCTTCAATATTTCGGCCACCCGCGAAGTGGCCCGCCATCGCGACAACCCGGAGGAATGCGGCCGCGTGATGACCGGCGTTCTCGGCGCGCAATGCCTGCTCGCCACGGGCGGCGTGCTGCTCGCGCTGGCCGTATCGTTCTTCGTGCCGTCGCTCCGCGAACAGCCGCGTCTGCTCGCAGCTTCGCTCCTTTATGGAGTGGCCCAGGGTTTCGCTCCGCTGTGGTTTTTTCAGGGACTCGAACGCATGCGGCTTTCGGCGGCGCTCGAGATGTCGGGCAAACTGGCCATGCTCGGCGGATTATTCCTGTTCGTCCACTCGCCCGCTGACGGCTGGATTGTGCCCGCGCTGTACGGCATCGCTCCGGGGCTGACCACCGCGGCGGGACTCGTGCTCGCGCGGCGCGATGTACCGTTCGCCCGGCCTTCCGTCGCTCTCGTCAAACGCGCCCTATCGGCCGGCTGGCCGATGTTCGTCTTCCGCAGCGCGGAAAGCCTGTACGGCGTCGGCAACGCATTCATCCTCGGCCTGTTCACGACGCCCGAAATGGTGGGCTACTTCGTTTCGGCCGAAAAGATTTCGAAAGCGGCGTTCGGGCTGCTGAACCCGATCCGCGAAGCGATTTTCCCGCGACTGAGCCATCTGGCTGCCCGGGGCGGCGAAGGCGCGGCGGCGCCGCTGGCCCGTTTGAGCGCGGCCGTCATGGTCGCCGGGGGCCTCGCTCTCGGCATCGGACTTTTCCTGAGCGCTCCGCTCGCCTGCCGCGTTTTCCTCGGCGAATCCTTCGCTCCGGCCATCGCCGTGTTGCGCATCCTCTCGGCGCTTCCCCCGCTGCTCGCCGTCACTTACTCCACCGGTTTTCAGTGGTTGCTGCCGCTCGGCCGGGATGCCCTCGTCAATCGAATCGTGCTGTCGGCCGGGCTGATCAACGTCGCGCTCTCTTTCGTGCTGGCACGCCCGTACGGCCACATCGGGATGGCGTGGGCCGTGGTAGCGGCTGAGACTTTCGTCGCTGCCAATATGCTTGCCGCAATGCTGCGGACCGCCGGGGGGCTTCGCACGCCGGGCGGTGTAGCGGCGGAGGAGTGCGGATGAAAACCGCGCGCCAGCTTTGGTGGCTGCATCCGGCCTGGATCGGCGGCGGAATGGGCGCGATGGTCTCCATCGCTTCCTATCTCACGCCCGACTCCATGTACCGCACCTACTGGCGCATGCCGAAGTTCTTCGACTCGGGCCAACTCGCCTTGTGCCTGGCCTGCGTGGCCTTTTTCGTTCTCGGCTCGGTGGCCGGCATCGGACGCGTGACGCCATCGCGGATCGCCGTCGACTGGAAACTCGAGATTCCCTGGAAACTCGCCGAGCGCGCATTCGCCATCTGCTTCTGGGGCAGCCTCGCCGGATATGCGATGTGGCTCGGCGCGGCCCTTGCACGCGGCGCGAGCGCCTCGCTCTTTCTCGGCGTCCTGCGCGGGGAAAAGTTCGCCGCCTACGAAATGAAGGAAGTCTACCTGGTGACCATCAGCGGCGTCACCACGCTCACCCAATTCGGAATCGCGGCCATGGTGCTCGGGGTGATGATCGGCGTCGCGCAGGGATGGCGCAGCGTGCGCCTCCAACTCGCCATTCTGTTCTTTCTGTCGGTGGCCCGGGCGCTGTTCAATAGCGAGCGCCTGGCCATCATCGAACTCGCGATTCCCGCCACGGTGCTCTTTCTGCGGTTGGGAGTCATCGAATCGCGCTGGTGGGACCGCATCCGCGTCCCGCTGCAGTTCGCTCCGGCGGCCGGCTTCGCCGTTCTCGTGCTGGTGTTCGGCGCCTTTGAATATTTCCGCTCCTGGACCACCTTCTATGCCGGCGGCGACCTCGGTTTCTGGCAGTTCGCGTCGTTGCGCTTGCTCGGATATTACGTGACCGCCCTCAACAACGGCGCGCTTCTGGTGGCGCGCTTTGACGTGTTCGGCGCGCCATTTTCAACTCTCCACTTCCTGTGGCGTTTTCCGGTTGTGAGTTCGGTCGCGCAGGCCGTCTATCCGAACCTCGCTCTCGACACTCCCGCCGACGCGGACCCCTATCTGCAGATGCTCGACCGCGAGGCCAATCCGGAGTTCAATAACGCGAGCGGCCTGTTGCCCCCGGTTGTGGATTTCGGACCGGCCGGCGCGCTGTTGTTCTGGCTGCTCGCCGGACTGCTCTGCGGGTTGCTCTACCGCTGGTTCGTCGAGAAACGCGCAGCCGGTCTTTTGTTCTATCCCATTTTCTTCATCGGCATCGTCGAAATCGCCCGCATTCAGTATTGGGGCGAGGGCCGCGTGGTAACGGCTTATTTCGTACTCATTCCATTTGTGTGGCTGTGCGCCCGCTGGGCGCAGAGAGTCCGCATCGCTTCGCGAAAGGTCGCATGGCACCCATAACCCTGAACGCCCGCTTTTATGCGCACAACCCGACCGGCATGCAGCGCTACGGCATCGAGATGGCCGGCCGGCTTGGCGACCTGTTGAACGTCGTCAAACCGGCAGCTCCGCTCAAGGGCGCCCGCGGCCACCTATGGGAACAAACCTATCTGCCGGCCGTCGCCGGCAAACGCCTGTTGTGGAGCCCGAACAATACGGGTCCGCTGGCCGTGACGCGGCAGGTCTGCACCATGCACGACATCATCCCCGTCGAGCATCCCGAGTGGTTCAACGCGCGATTTGCCGCCTGGTACAAGTGGCTGCTGCCGAGGCTCGCCCATCGCGTCCGCCATATGATCGCCGTGTCGCACTTCACCAAGGCCCGGCTCGTCGAGCGCTTCGGCGTGCGTCCGGACAAAATCAGCGTGGTCTGGAACGGAGTGGACAGCCGGTTTCACCCTCGGGACGCCGCGGAAATCCTCGAAGTCCGCCAGGCGCTCGGCATTGAATATCCGCGCTACATCCTGTCGCTCGGTTCACTCGAGCCCCGGAAAAATCTCAAGCGGCTGCTGCAGGCCTGGTCGCGCCTGCTGCCCGAGCTCCCGGGCGACATCGAACTGGTGGTGGTAGGGGCGCGCGGCGCTTCACTGGTGTTTCAGGATGCGGGAATCGATGTCGCGCCGGAGCGCGTGCGCTTCGCCGGTTATGCCAAATGGGAACATCTGCCCGCGCTCTATTCGGGCGCGCTCGCGCTCGTCTACCCGTCGCTTTATGAAGGTTTTGGACTGCCGCCGCTCGAGGCCATGGCCTGCGGCACGCCGGTGGTGACCTCGAACAGTACTTCCCTGCCCGAAGTCACCGGCGACAGCGCCTTGCTCGTCGACCCGCTTGACGTGGACTCGATTGCCGAGGGGCTGTTGCGCATTGTGAGCGACGGCGCGCTTCGCTCCCAACTGAGCAGCCGGGCGCAAGTGCGCGCCGCCCGGATGAGCTGGGATCAGTCCGCCGTTGAGACCCGAAAAATTCTGGAGGCCTGCCGAAATGACTAAGCGGCTCAAAGTCCTGTTGATGATTACCCGCGCCGAACTCGGCGGCGGTCAGACGCATGTCGCCGACCTGCTGCGGGGCATGAAGGACTCGCTCGACTGCCACCTCGCCACCGGCGAGACCGGCTACCTCACCGAAGTAGCGCAGCAGCTCGGCATTCCCTTCCACGTCCTGCCCCACCTGGTGCAGCCGATGAACCCGGCCGACGACCTGCGCGCCATCCGGGAATGCCATGCTTTGCTGCGCGAGTTGCGGCCCGACCTGCTTCACGCCCACACCTCGAAGGCCGGCATAGTGGGACGCGCGGCCGCGCGCCTGGCCGGAGTGCCGAGCGTGTTTACCGCTCACACCTGGTGCTTCGCCGAAGGAACATCGTGGAAATGGAAGCTCATCGGCACGCCGCTTGAGAAGCTGGCGGCCGCCTGGAGCGGGCGCATCATCAATGTCTCCGACGCCAATCGCGCCCTCGCCATCAAACGCTCGGTGGGTCGCGCCGACCGCCACGTCACCATTCATAACGGCATTCCCGACAACCCGCTTCGCGCGCGTCCGGGATACACCGGCCCGGTGCGCATCCTCATGCTCGCCCGCTTCGCGCCTCAAAAGGCGCAGTCGTTGCTCCTTCAGGCGGTGCGCGGCCTCGATATGCCTTTCGAACTCCTGTTTGCCGGCGACGGACCCATGCGGGGCGAAGTTGAGCGCCAGGCGGCGAGTCTGGGCCTCGGCAATCGCGTACGCTTTCTCGGACAACGTTTGGACGTTCCGGAACTGCTCGCCCTGAGCCACGTCTTCGCCCTGTTTACGCACTGGGAAGGATTCCCGATCAGCATCCTCGAAGCGATGCGGGCCGGCTTGCCGGTGGTCGCCTCGGCCGTCGGCGGAGTCGCGGAGGCCGTTAACGATACCTGCGGACGCGTAATCGCGCCCGGCGACGTGGCGGGCTTCCGCGCGGCGCTTGCCGAACTCATCGCATCCCCAGCACTTCGCGAGCAGCTTGGAAAGGCGGCCCGGGCCCGATATGAGCGCGAATACACGCTCGAAGCGATGCTCGGAAAAACCCTAGCGGTGTATCGCGCCGCCATTAGTACCGGCGACCCAGAACCCGCATCCTACCCGGCGCACTCGACGGGGGCACCTTCTTACTAGGGAAGGGGCTCGCAAGTTCTATCAGGAATTGGTACTTCCTTCCGATTTTGAACCGTTCTGGTAATCCCCATAATTGCCTCACAGGGCAGTTATGAACGGACGATCCTTCCATCACACGACAACGGCTTCCGGGACGGCTTTCGAAGCAGGACCGGCGGCAGCGTATCCGAAACAACTCTCCCTGGCGCAGCTTTTTGAGCAGCAGGCAGCCTCCTCTCCCGAGGCGATCGCAGTGGTGTGTGACGGCCTGCGCTGGAGCTATCGCGAACTGAATGAGCGCGCAAACTTCATTGCGGAAAAACTGGTGTCCGCGGGAGTCTCGCGCGATGGATACGTTGCGGTACTACTAGACCGCTCGCCTTTGCTGATTGCCTCTCTCCTTGGCATTCTGAAGGCGGGCGGCGCCTACATGCCGTTGTCGCCCGGAGATCCGGCGGCGCGATGGAAAGCGCTGCTGGCCGACGCGCGTCCGCAGGCGATCATTGCTGAAAGCAGCCTCGCCCAGGGAATCTCGAACTTCATCGACGCGGCTTCCCTCGAGGGACGCCTGGAAGCTAACCCGGCGCCGCGGTCGAGCGGAAACGATCTCTGCTATCTTCTTTTCTCTTCCGGCTCCACCGGTCAACCCAAAGGCGTGATGGTGGAACACCATTCGGTGGCGCGCCTGGTCAGGAATTCAAATTTCGCGAGCTTCGGGCCGGAGCACACATTCCTGCACCTGGCGCCGCTCGCCTTCGACGCTTCGACGTTCGAGATCTGGGGCGCTCTGCTCAACGGGGGCACGCTCGCGGTGATGCCGGCAGGCCCGTGCTCGCTGGCCGACATCGCGGCGGCAATCGGGCGCTACAACGTCACCACTCTCTGGCTTACCGCCGGGCTGTTCGCAGCCATGGTGGACAGCGAACTCGAAAGTCTCACCCGGCTGAATCAGTTGCTCACGGGCGGCGATGTCGTCTCTCCCCGGCACGCCGCCCGGCTCCTTGCCGCGGCTCCCGAAACCAAGCTCATCAACGGCTACGGACCCACTGAAGGCACAACCTTCACCTGCTGCTACACGATCCCCGCCGGCCACGCAGCGGACCAACCCATTCCCATCGGCTCGCCCATCGCAAACACAAGCATCGTTCTGGTGGACGAGCAACTTCGCCCCGTCACGCGCGGCGAGGCCGGCGAAATCCTGATTGCCGGCGACGGCGTTGCGCGCGGCTATCTCAACAGCCCCGAACTGACCGCCGCGAAGTTCATCGACTTTCAGGGCGAGCGCGCCTACCGCAGCGGCGACCTCGGGCGCCTCACCGATACCGGAGTCATCGAGTTTCTCGGCCGCGCCGACGATCAGGTAAAGCTCCGCGGCTTCCGCATCGAACCCGGCGAGATCGAGTGCGCCCTGCGCGCCCAAAGCGGAGTCGAATCCGCCGCCGTCATCGCCGTGGATGCGGGCGCCGAAAAGCAGCTGCGCGCGTTTTACACGGGACGCCTCGCAAATGAGGACTCGTTGCGCCGAGCTCTGGCCGCACTCCTTCCCGCGCACATGATCCCGGCGCGGTTCACCTGGCTTGAGGCCATGCCGCTGACTGCGAACGGCAAGGTCGACCGCAAGGCCCTCGCTTCTTCCGACACCCGGCCGAAACGCCCGGCAATCGACCTCGTTCGCGACGCCTGGCAGGACGTGCTCGGCGCGACGGTCGAAGACCTTGACCGCGCGTTTTTCGACCTGGGCGGCAGCTCGCTTCAACTCATGCGCGTGCACTCGCGGCTCGAGCGTGAATTCGGCCGCGCCATCGCCATCGCCGATCTGTTCCGCTTCCCGACCGTGCGCGGCATGGCCGCGTTTCTCTCCGGAACCCAGGCATCAACGCCCGCGGCCGCCCGGACCAACCGCCCGTGCGCGGGAATCGCCATTGTCGGCATGGCCGCGCGCCTGCCGGGCGCGCGCAATACCGGCGAGTTCTGGAACAACCTGAAGAGCGGAGTCGAGTCCATCCGGTTCTTCAAACCCGAAGAACTCGAAGCCGGCAACGAACCCGGGTATGTCGGCGCCAAGTCCGTGCTCGACGGCGCCGAAATGTTCGACGCCGCCTACTTCGGCATTCTCCCGAAAGAAGCCGCGTCCATCGATCCGCAGCAGCGCGTTTTTCTCGAGTGCTGCGTCGAAGCGCTCGAAGATGCCGGCTGTGACCCGGCCCGGTTCAACGGCAGCATCGGGGTATTCGCCGGCTCGAGCCCCAACACTTATTTCCTCCACCACATCTGCTCCGAACCCGGCTTCCTTGACCGTTACACCGGCGGCTATCAGGTGGAAAACTACACGGCGATGCTCGGCACCTCGCCGGATTTCCTGGCGACGCGCGTCAGCTACAAGCTCAACCTGACCGGCCCCGCGATTTCGATGAGCACCGCCTGCTCCACCTCGCTGATCGCCGTCACGCAGGCGTGTGAAAGCCTGCTCTCGGGCTCGAGCGACGCGGCGCTGGCGGGCGGCGTCTCGATCACGTTCCCGCAAAACCGCGGTTACCGCTATCAGGAAGGCGGCATCGTTTCCCCCGACGGACACTGCCGCCCCTTCGATGCCGATGCCCGGGGAACGGTCTTCGGCTCAGGCTGCGGTGTCGTGCTGCTGAAGCGCCTCGAGGACGCGATCGAAGCGGGCGACCCGATTTACGCGGTCATCAAAGGTTACGGAATCAACAACGACGGTTCGGTCAAAGCCGCTTTCACCGCGCCGAGCGTCGAAGGCCAGGCAGCGGCTATCCGCCGCGCCCACCAGATGGCCGGCATCGATCCAGCTTCGATTGGATATGTGGAAGCGCACGGCACGGCAACGCCCCTCGGCGATCCCATCGAGGTTGCCGGCCTGACGCTCGCTTTCGGCGGCAACGGAGGGACTCAGCACTGCGGGCTCGGAACGGCCAAAGGCAACGTCGGCCATCTCGACGCGGCCTCCGGGGTCACCGGCCTGATCAAGGCCGCGCTCTCGGTGAAACATGGCGTGCTTGCGCCGACGCTGCATTACCGCCGGCCCAATCCGGCCATCGAGTTTGAGAAGACGCCGTTTTACGTGGTCGACCGGTTGACGCAATGGAACTCGGAAGGGCCCCGGCGCGCCGGCGTCAGTGCTTTCGGCGTGGGCGGCACCAACGCGCACCTCGTGCTCGAGCAGTTCGCTTCGCCGGAAAAACCCGAGACAACTGAACCGCCCTGCCTGTTGGTGCTCTCGGCGAAAACCGAATCCGCCCTGAACAGCGCCGCCAAGCGCGTGGCCGATGCGCTCGAGTCCGATAGCGGTTTGCCGCTCGCCGGCGCCGCGTGGACTCTTCAGACCGGACGGGCCGAGCACCGTTTTCGCCGCGCCGTGACGGCGCAGTCGCGCCTGGAAGCGATCGCGGCTTTGCGCGAGCCCGGCTCGAAGTTCGCCGTCGATGGCAAGCTTGAGCCGCTGACGCTGATCTTCGCGTTCCCGGGCCAGGGTTCGCACCAGGCTCTCATGGGCCGCGAGTTGTACCGCGACTTCGCCGTCTACCGGACGGCCGTCGATGAGTGCGCGGAGCAACTCAAGCCGCACACCGGCCGCGACATTCGCGAAATCCTGTTCACCCCCGAGGGCGCGCCGATGCTCGATACAACGCTTGGCGCTCAGCCCGGAATCTTCGTCACCGAGTACGCGCTGGCGCAGTTGTGGAAGTCGCTCGGCATCCGTCCGGAAGCCATGATCGGGCACAGCCTGGGCGAATTTGTCGCCGCCACTGAAGCCGGCGTATTTGAACTCGCCGACGCGCTCGAAGCCATCGCCGTGCGCGCCCGCCTGATGCAGTCGCTCCCCGGCGGCGCCATGCTGGCCGTTCGTTTGCCCGAAGCCGAACTCGCCGGTCTCGTTCCCCCGGGCGCGGCGATTGCGACCGTCAACAGCCCGAACGCCTGCGTGGTGGCCGGTCCGGAAGATGCCATCGCCGGGCTCGCCGCGCGGCTCGATAAGCAAAAGATCGCCTCGCGCCGTCTTCGGACCTCGCATGCCTTCCACTCGCCCATGATGGAACCGGTTGTCGCGCCGCTTGGCGAGTGCATTTCGAAATTCCGCCTCAGCGCCCCGCGAATCCCGATCGCTTCCACGCTCACCGGCGAATGGATGACGGCCGAACAGGCCACCAGCGTCGAGTACTGGACTCGCCACTGTGTCGAGCCGGTGCTCTTCTCCAGGGCGCTCCGCTTCGTTCAGGCTCAGAAAGCCTGGTGCCTGCTCGAATCCGGTCCCGGCAGTACGCTGTCGGCCCTCGCCCAGCAGCATGGCTCTTCGCCCAATCGCATTCAAGCCGTTTCATCCATCGGCGACGCGCCGAAACTCGGCAGCGAAACGGCGGCCTGGCTTGCATCTTTGGCCCGCGTCTGGATGGCCGGCGCGTCCCCTGAATGGCGCGCCCTCTACCAGACCGAGCCGCAAAAAGTTTCTTTGCCCGCTTATCCGTTCGAGCACAAACGCTACGTGATCGAACGCCAATCCGTTGCAACTCTCGAGGAGACTCAGACCGTGAACCAACTACAGCAGGCCGCCGAAAGCGGTCGTACAGACCGTTTACGTGGCGAACTGATTGCCCTGCTTACCGATCTATCCGGTGTCGAACTGGATGGTTCCGCAGCCGGTGCTACGTTCCTGGAACTCGGCTTCGACTCGCTGTTCCTCACCCAGGTGAGCCAGCGCATCGACAACCAGTACAAGTGCAAAGTGAAGTTCGCCGACCTGCTGGGCGAACTCTCCACGGTCAATCGACTTGCGGCTCACATCGATTCGGTTCTGCCGGCCGATGTGGCGCCCGCGCCGCCGAAACTCACGGCGGTATCCGCTCCAGCTCCGGTCCCCGCGCCCGCAGTCACGACAAACCCGGCCGTTGGACTGCCGGACGGGGCCGGAGCTATAGAGCGTCTCCTGCAGGAACAGTTGCGTTCGTTCAACGAACTCGCCTCGCGTCAGCTCGAGGTCCTGCGCAGCGGTACTGCGGCTGCGCCCGCTGCTTCGATCGCGGCAGCCCCGGCCGCGCCGGCCGCCGCGGCGGAAAAACCCGCCCCCAAGTTCGAAGCGTTCGGACCCTATAAGCCGATTCAGAAGAATATCTCCGGTGAACTCACCGCCCGCCAGAGCGAGTACCTCGCCGCGTTCATCGAACGCTACAACGCGCGCACCAAGGGTTCCAAACTGCACACGCAACAGCACCGCGCCGCGCTTGCCGACCCTCGGGTGGCCTCCGGTTTTCGCGCTCAGTGGAAGGAAATCGTCTACCCGATTGTCATCGAGCGGTCCTCCGGGTCCCGCCTCTGGGACATCGACGGCAACGAGTACATCGACCTGCTGAACGGCTTCGGCGTCACGATGTTCGGGCATGCGCCGCGGTTTGTGCGCGAGGCCGTCGCCGAGCAACTCGAGCGCGGCTTCGAAATCGGCCCGCAGACGCCGCTCGCCGGCCGGGTCGCCGAACTGCTTTGCGAACTCACCGGAAACGAGCGCGCGACGTTTTGCAACACCGGCTCAGAGGCTGTAATGGCCGCCATGCGCCTGGCCCGCACGGTCACCGGCCGCGACAAGGTGGTCTTCTTCGCCGGCGATTACCACGGCTCTTTCGACGAAGTGCTCATGAAGCGCGCCGGCGCCAAGTCGCGTCCCATCGCCCCCGGCATTCCGGTGGAGAGCGCCGCCAACATCATCGTGCTCGACTACGGCACGCCTGAACCGCTCGAGTTCATCCGTGCCCATGCCGATGAACTGGCCGCCGTCATGGTTGAGCCCTGTCTCTTATACACATCTAGATGTGTATAAGAGACAGCCTGGAAGCTAACCCGGCGCCGCGGTCGAGCGGAAACGATCTCTGCTATCTTCTTTTCTCTTCCGGCTCCACCGGTCAACCCAAAGGCGTGATGGTGGAACACCATTCGGTGGCGCGCCTGGTCAGGAATTNCCGTGCCCATGCCGATGAACTGGCCGCCGTCATGGTTGAGCCGGTCCAAAGCCGGCATTGCGATTTGCAGCCGCGCGATTTTCTCCGCGAGGTCCGCGAGATCACTGAAAAATCCGGCGCCGCACTCGTGTTCGACGAAGTGGTCACCGGCTTCCGCACCCACCCCGGCGGCGCTCAGGCGCTGTTCGGCATCCGCGCCGACCTGGCAACCTACGGAAAGGTCATCGGAGGCGGCCTCCCCATCGGCGCGCTGGCCGGGAAAGCGCGCTTCATGGACGCGCTCGACGGCGGCATGTGGAGCTTCGGCAACGGCTCGTCCCCCGAGGCCGGCGTCACCTTCTTCGCCGGTACGTTCGTCCGTCACCCGCTGGCCATGGCCGCGGCGTGGAGCGTGCTGAATCATGTTAAGGCTGCCGGTCCCGAGCTGCAGGAGAACCTGAGCCGCAAGACCGGGCGCCTGGTGGCCGCGCTCAACGATCTGTTCGAATCCAACGGCGTGCCCACCCACGTCGAGAATTTCCGCTCCATCTTCTACTTCGGCTTCGGCGCCGACCAGCGTCTCGCTTCGCTGCTCTACTATCACCCTGTCTCTTATACACATCTAGATGTGTATAAGAGACAGCCTGGTGGCCGCGCTCAACGATCTGTTCGAATCCAACGGCGTGCCCACCCACGTCGAGAATTTCCGCTCCATCTTCTACTTCGGCTTCGGCGCCGACCAGCGTCTCGCTTCGCTGCTCTACTATCACCTGCGCGACCGCGGCGTTCACATTCAGGAAGGCTTCCCCTGCTTCCTCACCACCGCCCACAGCGACGCCGACATCGATCAGGTGATCGATGCTTTCCGCGACTCGCTCGCCGCCATGCAGTCCGGCGGCCTGCTGCCCGCTCCTCCCACGAGCGAACCCGTCGAGTGCCCGCTCACCGAAGCCCAGATGGAGATCCGGCTTTCCGCTCAGATGGGCGACGAAGAGTCCTGTGCGTTCAACGAAGGATTCGCGATCCGGTTCGAGGGCGACCTCAACGTTCAGGCTCTCCGCCGCGCCGTTGACTGCGTGGTGGCCCGCCATGAGTCCCTGCGCGCCACGCTCTCGGCCTCCGGCGACCGCTTGCTCATCCACCCGCGTCTGAAGATCGACATGCCGGTGGTGGACCTCACCGCCATGCACGCGAGCCTTCAGGACGAACGAATCGCCGCGCTCAGGGACGAAGACGCGCGCACGCCGTTCGACCTCGTTCGCGGACCGCTGGTCCGCATGCGGCTTGCGAAACTCGCCGCGGCCGAGCACCTGTTGCTCGTCACCGCGCACCACATCATCTGCGACGGCTGGACCATCGGTATCTTCCTCGATGAACTCGGAAAGCTCTACGCCGGTTTCTGCGCCGGCCAGACCGTCGCGCTCGCCGAGCCGCACCGTTTCAGCGACTACGCCCGCACCACCGGAACCTACGTCGATCCGAAAGTGGAAGCGTACTGGGTGTCCGAGTTCGCCCAGCCTTCCCCGGCCCTCGAACTACCGCTCGACCGCGCGCGGCCCGCGTTAAAGTCCTACCGCGGCGCGACGCTCGTTTCAAAGATCGGAGCCGATGTCTGTTCCCGCGTCCGCAAAGCCGGCGCCCGTCAGGGCTCGACTCTGTTCAGCAGCCTGCTGGCTAATTTCCAGCTCCTGCTCGCCAGGCTCAGCGGCCAGAACGACATCGTCGTCGGCGTCCCCTCAGCCGGACAGTCGGCGTGCGATAGCGGACCGCTGGCCGGACATTGCGTCAACTTCCTGCCGATCCGCATTCAGATTCCGGAAGATGCATCGTTCGCCTCGCTGCTGTCGGAGAGCCGCCGCAAGCTGATGCTGGCCCAGGAGCACGGCAGCTACACCTACGGCACGCCTGTCTCTTATACACATCTAGATGTGTATAAGAGACAGCGTCATCGGCGTGCCTGCCGCCGGGCAATCGCAGCTCGACGGCCCCTCGCCCGTCGGCCATTGCGTCAACTTCCTGCCGATCCGCATTCAGATTCCGGAAGATGCATCGTTCGCCTCGCTGCTGTCGGAGAGCCGCCGCAAGCTGATGCTGGCCCAGGAGCACGGCAGCTACACCTACGGCACGCTGGTCCGCAAACTCGCGCTGCCGCGCGACCCGAGCCGCCTGCCGCTCATCGAAGTGCAGTTCAACCTCGAAAAGACCGGCGCGCGGATGGAGTTCGGCAACCTGCAGGCCAGCGTCGACCAAAGCCCCAAGTGCTTCGTCAATTTCGATCTCTTCCTGAACCTGGTGGAATCCGGCGGCGGCCTCACGCTCTACTGCGACTACAACACCGACCTGTTCGACGAAGCCACCGTCGCGCGCTGGCTGGCTCAGTACGAGACCCTGCTCGAAGCCGCTTCCGCTTCGCCCGAAGCCGGCGCGTGGACCGCTCCTCTTCTCGGCGCGGCTGAGCGGGAAGAAATCATCGAGACCTGGAATGCCACCGGACGCGATTACCCTCAGCTCTGCGCCCACCAGTTGTTCGAGCAGCGGGCGATTGAAACGCCGCAGGCCGTCGCTGTGCGTTGTGACGATCGCGCGCTCACCTATGCCGAACTCGACCGCGCGGGGAACCAGCTCGCCTGGTGGCTCAAATCGCGGGGCGCGCAGTCCGGCGAACTGATCGGCATTTCGCTCGAGCCGTCGATTGAGATGCTGGTCGCCGTGCTGGGCGTACTGAAGTCCGGCGCTGCTTACCTGCCGCTCGACCCCGACTATCCGGCCGAGCGCCTCGACTATATCCGCCGCGATGCCGGCGTTAAGCTCACCCTCGATGCCGGATCCTGGCCCGAAACGGCCGCTCTGCCCGCCGCTCATCCTCCCGCGCCCGCCATCGGCGAACTCGCTTATGTGATCTATACGTCGGGCTCCACCGGGAATCCAAAAGGCGTCGAGATCGAGCATCGCGCTCTCACCAATCTTCTCTGCTCCATGTGCCGCGAACCCGGCATCGCGCCTTCGGATAAGCTGCTCGCCGTCACCACGCTGTCGTTCGACATCGCCGGACTTGAACTGCTCGCGCCGCTCACTCAGGGCGCGGAGGTGGTGATCGCGCCTCGCGAAGTGAAAACCGACGGCCGGCGCCTGGCCGGTTTGATCGCTTCGAGCGCCGCAACCGTGATGCAGGCCACGCCCACCACCTGGCGCATGCTGATCGACGCCGGATGGGCCGGTTCGCCCGCGCTCAAGATGCTCTGCGGCGGTGAGGAACTCACCCGCGATCTCGCGGCCCAACTGATCTCCCGCGGCGCCTCGCTGTGGAATATGTACGGACCCACCGAGACCACCATCTGGTCGAGCACCGTGCGCGTCGCTGATCCGGAAGCGCCGGTCACCATCGGGCGCCCCATCGCCAATACTCAGTTCTACATCCTCGATGCCCGCCGCAACCCGGTTCCGCAGGGTGTCGCCGGCGCGCTGTGGATCGGCGGTGACGGACTCGCCCGCGGCTACCGTAATCAGCCCGCAATGACCGCCGACAAGTTCGTGGCCAATCCTTTCCGGCCAGGCGAACGGATGTACATCACGGGCGACCTCGCTCGCTTCCTGCCCGACGGACAAGTGCAGTATCTCGGCCGCATGGATCGCCAGATCAAGTTGCGCGGCCATCGCATGGAACTGGGCGAGATCGAAGAGGCGCTCGCCGCCTGTCCCCTGGTGCGCGACGCCGCCGTCATCGTCCGCGAGGACCGGCCCGGCGACAAGCGCCTGGTGGCTTATATCGTGCCCGCCCGCGCCGCGGTCGACGAAGTGCAACTGCGCGATCTGCTTGGGCGCCGCCTGCCCGCCTACATGGTGCCGGCTCACTTTGTCGGGCTCGATGTCATGCCGCTCACGGCTAACCGCAAGATCGACCGTCTCGCACTCGGCTCGATGCCGGCACCGGCCGCCGCGCAGAACGAGGAATACCGGGAGCCCCGCAATCACGCCGAGCGGACCTTGACCTCCATTGTCCAGGACGTTCTCAAGGTGAAGCGCGCCTCAATCGACGACGACTTCTTCTCCCTGGGCGCCGATTCGATTCACCTGTTCCAGATCGCCGCGCGCGCCGCTCACGAAGGTCTCGAACTCGCGCCGCGCGATCTGCTCCGCAACCGCACCGTCGCCGCCGCCGTGGCCGCGCTCAACGGACATGCTCCACAATCGCCCGTCTCCAAGCCGGGGATCAAAGCAGCGTCCCGCGAAGCCTTCCGTCTGAAGAGGAACGCGTAATGACTACTACCGTCCAAGACCTGCTGGCGCTGCCCGCCTCACCCGCGCAGGAGCGCTTCTGGATTGTCGATCAGCTCAAAAAGGGCGACCCCTCTCTGAATGTCGCCGTGCGCTTTCTGCTCACCGGCGCTCTCGACACGGCCGCGCTCATTCGCGCCTTGAACCTGGTTGTCGCGCGGCACGAAACACTGCGCGCCAACTTCGAGCAGGTAGACGGGCGGCTGGCCCAGATCGTGGTCCCCGAACGCGAGATCGAAGTGCCGGTGACCGATCTTTCGAATCTCGAACCAACCCGGCAGCGGGCCGAAGCCGACCGCCTGGCCGACGAGATCGCCCGCCAGAGCTTTGCGCTCGAAGCCGGTCCGCTGATCCGCGCGCGCCTGTTGCGCTGCGCCCCTGAGCAGCACATCCTGCTCATCACCGTTCACCACATCGTGAGCGACGGCTGGTCGATCGGCGTCATCACCGATGAAATCCGCGCCGCTTATGAAGCCTACTCCGCCGGACGCGAGCCGCGCTTGCCCGAGCTCGCCATTCAATACGCGGATTTCGCCCTCTGGAAGAACGAGCAGACGGCGGGCGACGTCGGCGCCGAGAGCTATTGGCGCGAGCGCCTCTCCGGACTGCCCCGCTTCGAAATGATGCCCGACTTCGCACGTTCCCCGCTGAACGACGGCAAGGGGCACATCGTTTCGCGCCTCCTCCCAAAGCGGCTCACCCAAAAACTTCAGGCCTTCGCGCTCAATCACGATTCGACGCTGTTCATGGCCTACTACGCCGCGCTCTGCGCGCTGCTCAGCCGCTATACCGGCGAGACCGACATCGTCACCGGAACTCACTTCGCCTGCCGCGACGCCGTCGAAGTGGAGCCGCTCATCGGTCCCTTCGCCCAGAATCTGGTGCTGAGGACCGATACCGCCGGTGACCCCACGTTCGTCGAACTGCTCGACCGCGCGTCTGAAACCATCAGCGGCGCGCTGCTTCATCCCGACATCCCCTACGACCGCATCACCGCCGGGCGCGGCGACGGCGGTCCGCTGTTCAGCATCAACTTCATCCATCAGCGTGATTTCGTCAAGCCGTGGCAGTGCGGCACGCTGCGCATGGATCCGATCCCGTCGCGTTCGCCCGGCGCCTGGTACGACCTGAATCTGTTTCTGGTGGAACGCGTCGACGGCTGGCGCCTGTCCTGCGAGTACAACACCTCGCTCTACCGGATGGCGACCGTGGAATTGCTGCTCGAGCATTTCGAGTTGCTGTTGACCGCAATCGCCGCCGACCCGTACCGCTGCATTTCGGAATACGACTTCCTCACGCAATCGGAACAGCGCTGCCTGTTGAGCGAGTGGAACAACACGGCTGCCTCTTACCCCACCCATCTCTGCGTTCACGACCTGCTCCGTCTGGCGGCCGCGCGGACACCCGGCCGGGTGGCGGCCGAAGCCGGTCCGGAGACCATTACCTACGAGCAGCTTGACGCGTGGTCCAACCGCATCGCGCGCTACCTCAAGAGCCGCGGCGCGCGCCCCGGCGTTTACGTCGGCATCTGCATGGATCGCTCGCTCGACATGCTGGCCGCCGTGCTAGCCGTCCTGAAGACCGGCGCGGCATACCTGCCGCTCGACCCCGCGTTTCCCGCAAGCCGTCTCGAGTTCATGAGCGAGGACGCGGACATCCGCATCCTGGTCACCTCGGACTCCCAGCGCCAGCGCATTCAGACCGGCGCCTGCGTTGTGAACATCGACCGCGAGCGTCTGCCCATCGGCGCCGAGTCTCCGTTGCCGCTCGAGGACAAGGTCAGCAGCGACGGCGTGGCCTATATTCTCTACACCTCGGGTTCCACCGGCAAGCCCAAAGGCGTCGAAGTGCAGCATCGTTCCGTGATCAACATGCTTTACGGGATGCAGGCCCACCTCCAACTCGGAGAGGCCGATTCGGTGCTGGCCATCACCACCCTGTCCTTCGATATCGCCACGCTCGAACTCTACCTGCCGCTGATCACCGGGGCGCGCATCATCCTGGCTTCGCAGAAGCAGGCCGCCGATCCGCTCGAACTTCGCGAAGTGCTGGCGCGAGTGCGGCCCACCTTCCTACAGGCCACGCCCGTCACCTGGCGCATGCTCATCGACGCCGGATGGAACGGCACGCCGGGCCTGAAAATGCTTTGCGGCGGCGAGAAGATGACGCCCGAACTGGCAACGGCGCTGCTCAGCCGCGGCGGAATCCTGTGGAATGCCTACGGACCCACCGAAACAGCGGTCTGGTCCACCATCGGCCGCGTCGAGCCGGGCGAAACCATCACCATCGGCCGGCCGATCGCCAATACGCTCATCTACATCCTCGACACGCAACTCCGCCTGCTGCCCCTCGGCGTGCCCGGCGAAATCTATATCGGCGGCGACGGAGTCGCGAAAGGCTACCGCAACCGGCTCGAGTTGAACGCTCAGCGCTTTCTCTCGAATCCGTTCGGGCCGGGTCGCCTCTACCGGACCGGAGACATCGGCCGTTATCTGCCCGGCGGCAACATCGAAATCCTCGGCCGCAACGATGCGCAGGTGAAGGTGCGCGGGTTCCGCATCGAACTCGGCGAAGTGGAAGCCGCTCTGGCCGCAGTTGAGGGGGTACGCGCCGCGGCGGTGGCGGTTCGCACGGATCCGGCCGGCGAGAACATGCTGGCAGGATATTTCGTGCCGCGCGCGGGTGTCGACGCCGGCGCCGTGCGTCAGGCGCTTTCCGCAAAACTCCCGCCTTACATGGTGCCCACCTGGCTGGTGGCCATGGCCGAACTGCCGGTGACCCCCAACGGGAAGCTCGACCGCAAGGCGCTCCCGGAACCTCAGGCTGCTCAGCCCGCTCCGGCAGTCGCCGAAATCTCGCCGGCCGACCCGCTCGAAGCGACGCTCATTTCCATCTGGGAATCCGTGCTCGGCGTGGCCCCGGTCCGGCGCCAGGACAACTTCTTCGAACTCGGCGGACACTCCGTGCTCGCCGCCCGCATGTTCACGCGCCTTGAGAAAGCCATCGGAAAATCGCTGCCGCTGGCCACTCTCTTCCAGGCGCCCACCATTGCCAAACTCGCCTCGCTCATTCGCGACACCGACTGGAAGCCCTCCTGGTCTCCGCTGGTCGCCATCCGGCCGTCCGGCTCCAAACCGCCCTTCTTCTTCGTTCATCCGATCGGCGGAAATGTTCTGAACTTCGCCGGCTTCTCGAGTCACTTCGGCGAAGATCAACCCATCTACGGCCTTCAGGCGCGTGGCCTCGGCGGCGACGAAGCCCCGCATACCTCGATCGAGCTCATGGCCGCCGATTACGTGCGCGCCATCCGCACCGTCCAGCCCGAAGGTCCCTACGCCATCGGCGGATTCTCGGCCGGCGGTGTTGTTGCCTTCGAAATGGCGCGCCAACTCCGCCACTCCGGCCAGGAGGTCTCGCTGCTGGCGCTGCTCGATACCGGAATCCGCTCCGGTCGCGCGCTCACGTTCGGCGAGCGCCTGCGCCGCCACGCCTTTATCCTGTCCCAAAACCTGCGTTACGCCGCGCGAGTGGCGCCCATCGAGTACCTCGATCGCAAGCGCAAGAACCTCGCCATGCGCCTTCAGTTGCTCAAATGGAACCTGCGCGAAAAGTTGGGCCTCGCCAACGACCCGGCCATGCTCAGCGCCGAAGAAGCGTTTCTGCTGGCCATGCGCGGCTACACGCCCGTGCCGTTCAATGGCGACGCCGTGCTGTTCCGCGCCGGAGACGATTACCTCGATCCGAATCTCGGCTGGGGAAACATTATTCGCGGCCGGCTCGACATCGAGATCACCACCGGCGATCACGACACCATTCTTCATGAGCCGCACATCGGCATGCTGGCTCAACTGATCCAGAAGCGTCTGAACACCATCCTGGCCAACCACAAGTCCTCGCAAAGGAGTGCCGCGTGAGTTGCGACACCGTCGATCTCTGGCATATCCCGCTGGACACCAAAACCACCGGAGCGTCGCTTTCGGGCGACGAGCGCGAGCGCGCCCAGAAGTTCCGCTTCCCCATCCATCGAACCCGCTTCATCGCGGCTCGCCATGCGCTGCGGACCGTGCTCGGCCGCTACCTCGACCGGACCCCGGCGAGCATCCGCTTCGCCTACGGTCCCCACGGCAAGCCGTTCGTGTCCGGTGTGCCGCTCTCGTTCAACCTTTCGCACTCCGCCGGCAAGGCTCTCCTGGCGGTTTGCTGGAAGAGGCACCTCGGCGTTGATCTCGAACAGATGCGCCCGGCGGCGGATCTCTCCGCTCTCGCCGAACGCTATTTCGCCCCGGCCGAAGCCGACGAGATCCGCACCATGCCTTCCGCCGAACAGGTCGATGCGTTCTACCGCTGCTGGACCCGGAAGGAAGCCTACATCAAGGCCCGCGGCGAAGGACTCGCGATCCCCCTCGACAGTTTCACCGTTCCGACCGGACCCGAGCCGTCCGCCTACCTGCTCAGTTCGCAATTCGGGCACCAGGAAGTGCTGCGTTGGAAGTTCCTCTCCGTGCCTTGCGCCTCCGGTTTCACCGGCGCTTTAGCTGTCGAAAACGGCGCGAGAGAGATTCAAATTCACCATTACGAGTTTCCCGCATGACACCTCAAACTGTATTAACCCGCCCCGTCGTGATGCCCGAGGTCCCTACGCGCACGTTCACGACGGCTGCGCTCCTGCTGACCGATACGGTCGCGCTGACTGCATCGGTAGCGCTTGCCGTGGGCGTGAAAATTTTGCTCCAGGGGAACATTGATCTGGGCCGTTACCTGCACCTGGGGCCGTTTCTGCTCGTCTTCATCCTCGTGTACGCCGCCATCGGACTCTATTCCGGAGTCGGCATCGGCGCGCCCGAGGAACTGCGGCGAACCACCGTCGCTTCCACAATTCTTTTCCTTTCGCTCAGCGCGTCCACGATGACGGTCCGCGGCGCCCTGTCGCCCTTTACCTGGACGCTCTTTCTCGCGCTCGCGGTTAGCATCGCGCTCGTTCCGCTGCTCCGCGCCTGCGTGCGGCAATGCTGCGCCCGCGAGCCCTGGTGGGGTTTCCCGGCCGTGATCTTCGGCGCCGGCGAGTCCGGACGCGCCGTCGTCCGCGCGCTGGTGAACGACCCCGGACTCGGCCTGAAACCCATCGCGGTGCTCGATGACGAAGACGAAGGCCACGACGAGATCGCCGGCGTGCCGGTGCTCGGCACCTCGGACGTCGCACCGCTTCTGTTCGGCCGCAAGCGGCTCGCCTACGCAGTCTTCGCCATGCCCGACGTGCCGCCCGAGCGCCTGCCTTCGCTGGTCGAGAACTACGGCACCCATTTCTCCCACGTCCTGGTGATGCCCGACCTCAAGGATTTCTCCAGCCTGTGGCTCGATTCCAAAAGCGTGGGCGGCATGGTCGGGCTCGAACTGCGCCAGAAGGTGCTGCTGCACGACTACGCCGTGATCAAACGCGTAGTCGATCTCGCGCTCTCGGCTGTGGTCTCGATCTTCGCAATGCCTCTGATGGCCGCCATCGCCATCTGGCTCAAGTTCGAATCGCGGGGGCCCGTGTTCTACGGCCAGACCCGCATCGGCCAGAACGGCCGCCGCTTCAAAGCCTGGAAGTTCCGCTCAATGGTGGTCGATGCCGACCGCGTGCTCGAGCAGCACCTCGCCGCCGACCCCGCACTGCGGGCCGAGTGGGAACGCGATCATAAATTGAAGAACGATCCTCGCGTGACGCGCGCCGGAAACTTCCTGCGCCGCACCAGCCTCGACGAGTTGCCGCAGCTTTGGAACGTCATCAAGGGCGAGATGAGCCTGGTAGGCCCGCGCCCCATCGTCGACAAGGAAGTCGTCCGCTACGGCGAGGCCTTCGATCTGTATACGCGGGTCAAAGGCGGCATCACCGGGCTGTGGCAGGTATCCGGCCGCAACGACGTCAGCTACGACGAACGCGTCTACCTCGACCAGTTCTACGTCCGCAACTGGAGCGTCTGGCTGGACTGCTGCATCCTGTTCCGCACCATCGCCGTCGTCCTGTTCCGGAAAGGCGCTTACTGAAAATGTTCCGGCATGCCGCGGCGCTCGTGGTGCTCGCCACAGTTTCATCACCGGCTCAGACCTTGAACGTCTCCGAAGACCTGGTGAGCCTCGGCATTGCCGGACAAAACGCCGTCCCCGATAACCCGTCGCTCGATGCCCGGCCCCTGTTTCAGGCCGCTCTCGCTTATGCGCGCGACAACGGCATCGCCCGTGTCGTGGCCGACCCCGGCGCATACTGGTTCCTCACCAGCCAGACGCCGTCGAGCTACCTGGTGCTCGACTCTCTTTCGGATTTGACACTCGACCTGCAAGGCTCCGATGTCTTTCTGAAAACGCCCTTCCAGACCGGCATCGAGGTTCGCAATTGCCTGCGCGTCGCACTGGCCAACTTTACGATCGACTTCATGCAACTTCCGTTTACCCAGGTCCGCCTCACCGGCGTGAGCGGGCGGACGTTGTTTTACGAAGCGCTGCCGGGTTGGCCCTCGCCGGTTACGCTGGCCGGAATTCGCAACCGCAATCCCGCTGAATATTGGGCCATGGTGTTTCGCAACGGGGCGGTGCCCGCCGGCACAAACCGGCTCCCGCTCGGTAAACCGCAGGCCGGCGGCTCTCTTCAGGTCAACATCGAGGATTCGCCCTGGACCCAGCCCCCGGTGCTGGCCACCTATCAGCAGGGCGACACCATCGCCTTCATGATCCGCTCGGGCGACGCGTCGGTCTTAGTGGCCGGCGGAGCGCAGGTTCATTTGTCCGGGATCGACGTGTACTCTTCAGGTTCGCTCGGCGTTCACGTGGATGGGACCGATGCGGCCGTTGTCGAGAACGTCCGTGTGCTCCCGCGCCCCGGCACCGACCGGCTCATCAGCACCAACGCCGACGGCATTCACCTCGGCTTTCTTCAGTTCGACACCCGCGTCCGGCGCTGCTACGTTACCCGCACCCTTGACGACGGCATCGCGCTCAACTCGCCGTTTGCCGCCACCGTGGACACGCCCACCGGTCCCCGCGATCTGAAAATCGCCAACATCGCCGGATCGCTCGAGCCGGGTTACGCCGTTAGCTTTGTCGATCCAAACAGCGGCGCTATGTTCGGGCACGCCGTCATCGTGGCCGCCGGAAACGCTACGCTCTCCTTCGATTCCGACCTGCCTCTGCTGCAGCGCGGTTTCGGCCTGACTTACGCCGGCGCCGCTGACCGCGGCGCGGGCACCATTGTCGAGCGGAACGTGGTTGAGGACATCCTCTTTGCCCGCGGCATCTTCCTGGGCGGCGTCACCGGCGTCACGGTGAGAAATAACATCGTGCGCCGCACCAATGGCTCGGGCATCACCGCCCATTATGAACTCGCCGCGTTCCCGACTGCCCCGAACTCCGCCATCCGGATCACCGGCAATACGGTGGACTCCGCCATCGGCCCTCAAGCCGTGGGAACCGGCTGGGTGGCGGCCACCGGCGCCATCGCCGTGCTCGCCACGGATTCGCAATTCCAGCCTTTCGCCTCGCCGGTCACTCAGGACATCACCGTTCAAGGCAACTTCATCTCCAACAGCGGCCGCTCGGCGATCTGGATGAACGGCGTCGATGGCGGTTCCGTGCAGGGCAACACGGCTTCAGGCGTGGGTCTTTATCCGCAACTGGCCGTTTGGGGCGCGAGCGCCGGATGGACGTCGCAACTGACACAGGACTTCACGCGCACCGTGGTGGTCCGCGCCAGCCGCAACGTGAACGTGCAACCCTGACCTGTTTGCGACAATAGCGGGATGACGCCGGACGACTTTCGCCGCATTGCCCTGGCACTCGACGGAGCGGAAGAGGGCTCGCACATGGGCGCGGTCGACTTCCGCCTGGGCGGCCGCATCTTCGCCACCCTCGCGTCCGTCAAACAAGGCTACGGCAACCTGATGCTCACCCCCGAGGTGCAGGCGCAGTTCGTCGCCGAAGCGCCGGACGTTTTCCTTCCCGTGGCGGGCGGGTGGGGGCGCAACGGCGTGACTCACGTGGTCCTCGACCGCGCGAGCGAAGACCTGCTTGCCGGCGCCCTGCACACCGCCTGGAAATTGCGCGCGGACAAAAACGCGCGTCCGGCAGCCCGCAGGTCCGCTCCGAAGAAACGCCGTTGACCCCGCCGCGCAACGGCGCTGGTATGATCGTTACTCCCTTTCATGTGGCAGCAGACCTATACTCCCGTCGCCGATAGTCTCGCGCTCTCGGCTCTGATCGCGACCGTGCCCGTCTTCGTTCTGCTGTTTTTACTCGGCGTGCTGCGCAAACCCGCCTGGTTTGCCGGACTCGCCGGACTCGCCGCGGCATGCCTCGTATCCGTCGTGGCCTACGGAATGCCCGGCGCGCGCCTGTTCGGCGCGGTCACCTACGGCGCGGCGTTCGGCCTGTTCCCCATCGGCTGGATTGTTTTCTGGGCCGTCCAACTGTACCGCCTCACTGTCGACACGGGGAAATTCGAAGTCATCAAGGACTCGGTGGGCTCGCTCACCGCCGACCACCGCCTGCAGGCGCTCCTCGTTGCCTTTGCCTTTGGAGCCTTCATCGAAGGCGCCGCCGGATTTGGCACTCCCGTCGCGGTTGCCGCCGCCATGCTCACCGGGCTGGGATTTTCGCCGTTCTTTGCCGCGGGCATTTGCCTGCTGGCCAATACCGCGCCTGTCGCCTTCGGCTCCATCGGCACGCCGCTCGTCACGCTGCAGGGCATCACCGGATTGCCGATGGGCGCGCTGAGTTCCAACGTCGGCCGCATCTGCGCTCCGGTATCGCTGTTCATTCCCGCCTACCTGGTGGCCGTCATGTCCGGGTGGCGCGGTCTGGTAGGAGTGTGGCCCGCCGCAGCCGTCTGCGGCGTTGCGTTCGCGAGCGCGCAGTTTCTGGTCTCCAACTTCATGGGCCCCGCGCTTACCGACATCATCGGCTCACTCGCTTCCCTGCTGGCGCTGGTCGCGCTGCTCCGGTTGTGGAAGCCGCGCGAAGAGTTCCTGCTCGACGGCCACAAGGCCCAATCCATTCCGCGCCACACGGCCGGCGAGGTGCTGATGGCATGGTCGCCTTACGCCTTGCTGGTGATTTTCGTGATGCTGTGGGGTCATGGCGGCATCAAGGACGCACTCGACCAGTGGACCTGGAAGTTCGGCTGGCCGGGGCTGCACAATCTGATTCAACGCGTGCCGCCGGTGGTCAACCGGAGCGCGCCGTACGACGCGACCTACCGGCTCAACTGGCTCACCGCCTCCGGCACGGCGTGTATGTTCGCCACCTTCGCGGCGGCTGCCGTGCTGCGGGTCAGCCCGCGACGGTTTGCCGGAATGCTGCTGGCCACATCGCGGCAACTGGCGCTGAGCATGGTGACCATCGCCTCGGTTCTCGCTCTCGCGTTCCTGATGAACTACTCGGGCGCAACGGCAACGCTCGGTCTTGCTTTCGCCGCCACAGGCGCTTCGTTTCCGTTCTTCAGCGCGCTGCTCGGGTGGCTGGGCGTATTTCTCACCGGGAGCGATACTTCGGCCAATGCGCTGTTCGGCAACCTGCAGGTGGTGACGGCCAACCGCCTCGGACTGAGCCCCGCGCTCATGGCCGCTTCCAATTCGAGCGGCGGCGTGATGGGGAAAATGATCAGCCTGCAAAGCATCGCCGTGGCTGCGGCGGCCACCGGAATGGCGGCCGGAGACGAGTCGAAACTGTTTCGGTTTACGCTCCGCCACAGCGTCCTGCTGGCGGCCGTGGTGGGCGTGATCGTGCTCGCCTACGCCTACGTCGTTCCCGGCTGGGTGAAGTAGGCGCCGGCTTTCAGTCTTGCAGCTCGGCGGCTGGAATCAACTCGAGTTGCCGCGGTTCCTCGCTGAGCGAATTGGCCAGGTTCAACAGGTTCTGGGACACGGCGGTCACCGGTTGCTTCCGCTCGCGTTTCGCTCGGTACATGCGGCGGTCGGCCACCGCCAGCAGCAGGTCGGGATAATCGCCGTCGGCGGGATAGGTAGCCGCGCCGATACTGACCCCCAGACATTCGAGCCCGGACGCCGAAGCCCCCGCCTCATTCACCGCCTGGTGCAACGCCGAGATGCGTGCAACAAGCGCGCTCCCTTCCACTCCGGGAAGCAACGCCACGAATTCGTCCCCGCCCATTCTCCCGAGCGAGTCCTTCTCCCGGCACTGCTCCTTCAGCACGTCGCCGATGGTCTGTAGAACACGGTTGCCGGCCAGGTGGCCCAACTGATCGTTCACCTGTTTGAATCCGTCGAGGTCCAACACGAGGACGCTGAGCGGAGCGCCTTTTTTCGACGCTTCCGCGATCTCAGATTCGAGCCTCGCAAACATCGCCGCCGCGTTCGGAAGTTCGGTCAACGCGTCCGTGGCGGGATGCTCGGAGGAGCGCCGACTGCTGAGCGCGGTCTCGATAGCGAACGACATTTTGGCGCTGATGGCCTGCAGAATCCGGAGCTGATCGTGCGAAAACGCGTCTTTTTCGGCCGCGTACAACGTCATCACACCCAGGCAACCGGAAGTTCCTTCGAGCGGGACGGCGAGAGCCGACCGCAACACACTGAACTTGGTGGGGTCGTTCAGGTAACCGCTCTCTACCGACGGGTTGCCGTTGAGGATCGGCATATGATTTTCCGCCACCCAGCCCGACAGCCCCTGCCCGAGCGGAATGCGCAGCGAGTTGAACAGGCTGTAGCTCTCGCCGTTCACCCAGGCGGGCGCCAGTTCGTTCTCCTCCTGCAGGTAGATCGCGACCCCGTCATAGGGAACCAGGGTGCGGACCCGCGCCGCAATCAACGACAGCGTCTCGGTGAGCGACAGCGAATGGCCCACGGTTTGGGTCACTTCATAGAGCGCCTGCAGTTCCGAGCGCGCCGCGGCAATTGATGAGACCAGAGCCCCCGGCGCCAGGTGAACCGGCTGGGTAGCCTTAACGGCCTCGAAGCCGGCATCGGGCGCTTCCCCGCGTTCCACTTTTACGTCGCGCGACAGCTTCTTGGGCATGTCGAGCGGCTCGCTGTGCGCCTTCTCTTCCAACTCCTCGCAGCGGCGCGAAAGGATGTCGACGACCTTGGGATCGAAACTCTTCCCGCTTTCCGAGCGGACGAGATCCAGCGCCTGATCGAGCGGAAGCGCGCGCCGGTATTGGCGGTCCGACGCAAGCGCATCCAGGCAATCGACGCACGACAGAATTCGGGCGCCGATCGGAATCTCTTCGCCCTTCAAGCCGTACGGGTAGCCTGAGCCGTCCCACTTCTCGTGATGGGCGGCGACGATCGGCACCACCGGATAGGGAAAGCTGATGGTGTCGAGGATCTCGGCTCCCACCACCGGGTGAATCTTCATCTTCTCGAATTCGTCCGGCGTGAGCCGGCCCGGCTTGGAGATGATGTAGTCCGGAACCGCGAGTTTTCCGATGTCGTGCAGAATGGAGGCCGCCTGCAGCGCCATCATGTCCTTTTCGCCCAATTTCAGGTCCCGGCCGATTTCCCGGGCATACACCTGAACCCGCCGCAAGTGCTCGCCGGTGGTCTGGTCTTTGGCTTCAATGGCCAGGGCCAATGCCTCAATCGTCCTGAGATGGAGGGATGCCATCTGTTCGGCGTACGACTTCTCGCCCTCCAGTTTGTCCAGATACAAATGGTAGGAGCGGTAAATAATGTAGGCGAGCGGCAGAACCAGCAACGTCAATTCCCAGCCGAAGAAGCGGGTCAGGTACGTGATCACCGCCGACAGGGAAGCGCCTACCAGGTAATACGGGAACGACCAGAAGTAGGCCGTGCGCCAGATCTGGAACAAGCTGCGGCCCTCGGTGCATGCCGCCACGCCCGCGATCGCGATGGAGTTCACGACGAAATAGACACAGCCCGCCGCAGCCATCCGCGAGACCAGTTGCTCGGGCGGAAAACCGTGGTGGTAGACCTGAAACGCGGCCGAGACGGTGATCACCGCAACCGCTGCATTGAAAACGAGTTGCACGCCCTCCGGGCGCTTCTTCGCTCGCCAGATCGACTGCACGAGGGCGGCGATGATGCCCATCGAAATGGCCTCGGCGCGGCCCATGTGGACGATGCTGGTGAGTACAAAGATGTAGCTCACCGACATGGTGCCATGAATCCCCGGCAGCCGGACCTTCAAACCCGCCGCAATCATTGTGACGAGACTGTAGGCCACCAGCCGCCATGGATCCTGCCACGACGATTCAATGAAAGCCGCCGCCATGCCGAATACACCGGCACAGCACACCGCGGCAATATAGAGCTTGGCTCCGAGCTTCAAGAAACAGGCTCTCCCGCGGTTTAGATCGGGATTTCGAGGACTAAGCTTTATACCTGGAGCGTTGCCGCCCGTTATTTCGCAAATACTTGCGAACTCGAGACCAGCACTCCACCGCGCGTTTTAAAGGCGTTGAAAAAAGCCTGCTCCTTTTCAACGGAAAGGCTCCGCACGGCATCTGTAACGAGCTCAACCCGCTTCCCGCCCTTCAACAGCCCCATGGCGGCATATTGGACGCAGATTTCCGTTACCACTCCGTAAACCCGGTAACAGTCGGCCTCCAGCGCAGCCAGCAGCGCAGGCAGGTTCGGATTGGTGAAACAATCGAGGGCCACTTTCTCGACGATTACCTGCTCGACGCCTGTCAGCGACGGCAGGGGCGAAGAAACGGCGGGCACTGTCGAGCGGCGCGCGAGCAGCGTAGAGTCCGGCTTGCGCTGCCCGAGCGTCCCGGCGACACAATGCGGCGGCCAGTCGCGAAACTCCGGATCATCTTCGGCGTGGGCGTCGGTCGTCGAAATCACGATGGACCCGCTGCGGGCGGCGTGATGATTGAGCGCCGCGATTTTCGGCAGCGCGAGTTCCGCTCCGGGCACCGAAAGAGCGCCGGAAGGCAGTACAAAGTCGTTCTGTGTGTCGACGTCGAAATAGATAACTCTCACAGCCCGTGCTCCAGTTTCACCCGTTCCGCCAGCGCGCGCACCTCGGCGCTGTAAGAGACCGGCCAGGCGTCCTCAACGGCGAAAAGGCTCAGCAGTTTGGTGGGCATCGCCTTGAGCGCCCGTTCGCGCCACGCCCGGGCATTGCGGATGGAAGGCATTCGGGCCACCAGTTCGCCCCCGATCATCACCGGTCGCAGCAGCGCCTCCGCGGAACCTTCCGCGCCGCAGCCGATACACTCCGTCATCAGGCCGATTTCGTCGCGGTTGGCGAAACGGAAGACCTGCTTGGCGCCCGGCATGGTGTGTTTCTCGGGGCTGTACTTCACGGTGTAACGCCGGGCTCCGCCTTCCATCATCTCCACCATCTTGTAAACCGCCCCAAGCTTCGGAGCGTCGGCCGAAGTGGCCAGCTCAGTCCCCACGCCGAACGCGTCAATCGGCACTTTGGCGGCCACCAGTTCGAGAATCTTGTGCTCGTTCAGATCGCCGGTGGCCATGATCTTGGCCTCGCGCAATCCGGCGTTGTCGAGAATCTGACGCACCGCCGGGGCTAACTCCTTGAGGTTGCCGCTGTCCAGGCGTACGCCCCAGAGCGGTTGGCCGAGCGAAGCGGCGCGCCGCGCGCCCTCCAGCGTGTCGTAGGTGTCGATCAGGTAGGCGGTGGCCGGACCCAGCAATTTCTGTAAGTGTCGAAAAGCGTCGATTTCCGAACGGAAACTCTGAATCCAGGAATGAGCATTAGTGCCGAACACCGGAACGCCGTAGCGGAATCCGGTTTCGACATTGCTCGTGCCGGCGCATCCGCCGATGTAGGCGGCGCGTCCGGCGAGCACTCCGGCAGCCGGGGAATGAGCCCGCCGTGATCCGAACTCGATCACATCGCGTCCGCAGGCCGCTTCCACGGTTCGCGACGCTTTGGTGGCGATCATGGATTCAAACGCGATGGTGGACAGGATGTAGGTTTCCGGAATCTGCGCTTCAATGAGCGGTGCGCGCAGTGTGAGAAACGGCTCGCCCGGAAACAGAGGCGTTCCCTCGCGGACCGCGTAGAGATCGCCGGTGAACCTGAATCTCGCCAGTGTTTCGAAAAACTCCGGAGCAGCGCCGGCAAACTGCGGCAGCGACCGCAGGTATTCGATCTCTTCCGCCGAGAATCGCAGGTGCAGCAGATAGTCCACCACCTGTTCGAGCCCGGCCGCAATGATGAAATTCCGGTTCTCCGGCAGATGGCGCACGAAAAGTTCGAACGTCGCCACATCGTTCGCCTTGCCGGATTCGAAGTAACCGGCGGCCATCGTGAGCTGGTAGAGATCGGTAACAAGCCCGTGCATGAGAACTCGCCGCCAGTATACCGTGCGCAACCCACCCGGAAGACGGAGCCGCCAAGATCCGTCCTCCGGGCGCGGGGAGCGCTGTTTACGGCCACGATCGCCCCATCGGGCCGCAGCGCTCGTTCCGATTGCAGACTAGCAGCGCGCTCCAAATTTCCAGCCCCAAATCGGCCGCAACGCATTCAGTCCGCTGCGAAAAGAAATTCAAAACGGCCGGCGATATATCCTGGATGGCAAGGAGATTCCATTGACCCCCATGCGCTGGCCTGCCGCGTGGCAGGACGCTTCAGCCCTCGAACGGCTCCGGGGCACGCCGGTTGACTGGCTGTGGATCGATGACTCAGCGGCGCTGTCGCCCGTGCGCTCGGCCGCCCGCTCAGCCGGGCTCCGCCTGTTTACGCCGGATCATCCTGCGCCGGGCATTGTCGAGGTTCGCGGCGAATGGCCGGGGATAAAGGGCGGCGAACGGCACTCCGCCTCCGCTGGACCCACCGGCGAGCCCTGGGTGGACGCCAACGGCTGGCGAGTTCAAGTTGCCCAGGCGCTCCATCCCGGCGCTCAGGTCTGCGTGGATGCATCGCTGCCGGAGGGTATGCGCGGCAGCGCGTCGAGTTACCGCACCACGATTGCCGATGCGGCCGCTTCCGGCGGACGTTGGATCCTCAACCTTCCACCGGAACTTGCGGCGGGAATCCAATCCGGCAACGCCGCGGCGCTCGAAACATGGTCTGCGATCATCGGGGCTGCGAAATTTTTCGAGCAGAACGGCGGATGGGGGCACTGGCATCCGCAGGCCATCATCGGCGTGGTGGCGGATTTCGCCGGCGAGGACGAAAGCTTCAGCCATGAAGTCGCCAACCTGCTGGCACGAGCCGGTTCTCCCGCCCGCATCCTGCCGCAGGCCCGGCCGCTCTCGCTCGCCGGTCTTCGCGCCGTTATTTATGCCGGCGGAAAACCTGCGCAACCGGTTCAAACCGCGCTCGTCGAGTTCGCACGCGGCGGCGGCATGCTCATCGCCAGCCAAAAATCCGGTTTCGCAGCCGGCACGCCCGACGCTCGCCTGGGCCATCCGCGCTATCAAGTCAGCCCACACGGCCGCGGCCGCATCGCGCTCGCCGAATCGTTCGACGATCCCTTTGAGGTCGCCAACGACGCGGTGATTCTGGTCAGCCACCGCTACGACCTGGTCCGGTTTTGGAACGGCGGCGCCACCGGCTATCGCCTGCTCACCGCGCCGGCCGGGGGCCGCGCCGTGGCTCACCTGCTGTTCTACGCCGACCGTGCCGCGGGCGAAGCCTCGGTGCGCATTGCCGGTCCGTACCGGAACGCGCGCATCCGGACCATTGATCATCCCGAACCGCGCGCCGTTGAATTTCACGTTCAGTCCGGCGGCGTCGAGGTTCACCTACCCGCGGTTTCGCAGTACGCGGCGATCGAGTTAAGCTGAGAGGATCCATATGACCTGTACGCGTAGGCGCTGGCTGGGAAGAACCGCTTCGGCGATATCCGGAGCGTACCTCGCATCTCGCGGTCCGGGGCTCGCATCGGCCGCTCCCACCGCGCCCGTGGCGGTAGCCCGGTGCCGCACCTACGAGCCCAATGAACTGCTGGCCGTGATGAGCCGCATGTTCGATCAGCTCGGCGGACTCGGCCGGCTGGTGAGGGGCAAAACCGTCGCGATGAAGATCAACCTCACCGGTTCGCCAACCTACCGGCTCGGGCATCTGAACGCGGGGCTGACGCACTACACGCATCCACAAGTGGTGGCCGCAACGGTCCACCTGATGGGACGCGCCGGCGCGAGTCGCATCCGCCTGCTCGAAAGCCCGTGGTCCACCGCCGACATTGTCGAAGAGTATCTGCTGCGGGCCAGCATCGATCCGGGACCCATGCTGAGCGCGGCTCCAAAGGTGGAGTGGGAAAACACGAATTTCCTCGGGAATTCGAAGAGCTATTCGCGCCTGAAGGTGCCGTTCGGCGGATATGTCTGGCCGGCGTTCGATCTCAACCATTCCTACCAGGACTGCGATGTTTTTGTCAGCCTGGCCAAAATGAAAGAGCACGCCACCGCCGGCATCACGCTTTCGATGAAGAACTGCTTCGGCATCACGCCGGCCACTATTTACGGCAGCGGCGCGGGAATCGACGAGCCTTCGGTGCTGCCCAAGGGCGGCCGTTCCACGGTGCATTCGGGCGACCGCGGCCCGTCGAAGAGCGCGCCTCAGGAACTCGATCCGGCTTCGCCGCGAATCGACACGTACCGTGTCCCGCGCACGGTGGTCGACCTGGTCGCGGCGCGCCCCATCCACCTCGCGGTGGTTGAAGCCGTGCAGACCATGACGGCGGGCGAAGGACCCTGGATTCCCGGCGCCAAGCCGGTATCTCCGGGCGTGATCGTCGCCGGTCTGAATCCGGTCGCCACCGACGCCGTGTGCATGAGCCTGATGGGTTTCGATCCGATGGCCGAACGCGGCACGCCGCCGTTTGAATCCTGCGACAGCACACTCAAATTGGCCGAGGACGCCGGTCTCGGCACTCGCGACCTGCGCCGCATTGAGGTAATCGGCACACCCATCGCCGAGGCGCGCTTCGACTTCGCTTCCATCCGGAAAGCGCGCCGCGCCGCGCCGCCCGTTCCGCTCGGCATCCGCGGCTAACCCACGCCTTCGCCCCGGGTTCGCCGCCGCGGCCGCGCCACCGTCATAATCGCGCGCAAATCGCTATCTCTTTCCGAACAATCGACATCGGCGCTTCAAACCCCGCCCCGGTTGGGCCGGCGACCGTATGCTCGAGGCGTTGAGCGGATCTTTCCGCCTCGAAAGGAAAACATGAATCCCAATCAACTGGCCACGATGGAAGAAGCCAAGGACATTGCGGCCAAACTCTCCGCCATCGGCGGCGGCGTGGCTGAAATATACATTCCCGACTACCTGGGGCCCTACGCTCCCCCCGAAGACGGCGCCGCGAAGTTCTACCACTTCAAGTTCCGGAACGGCGCGGACGGTTTCAACGTGGGCCTGGTCCGGACCGTCATGCTGTATTTTCCCAGCCGGTGGCCGCTCATGATTGCCACCGAAGTGAACGCTTCGGTCCGGCGGGCGGCTTGAATCCTGCGGACCGCCGCCGCGCGGTCCGCCCTTTCCAAATCGCCCTGGAAAGGCGATAATAGCGGGATGGCGTATTTTTCGTAAACGAAATCCGTTCGAAAAACGTCTATGCTTGAAAAGCTGGTTGGAAGTCTCGGCCGGTGCTGGCTCTGAATGATCAAAACCCTGGCCATTCTGCTCTTTCCGCTCGCCTTTGCGGCGGCGCAGGAAGGGGCTGTGGTGCGTTCGGCTTCCGGCGCGGACCTGCAGACGATTTCCTGCCGGACCGGCGGAGGATGCCACGACGTTACCGGCCATAAGCCACCTCTCGCCCGCCTTGCGGTCCGTAGCTGTATATCCAGAAGCCTCTTCGATACCCTGGCCGTTTCACGCGGCGCGCTGATTCCTCAATCGCTCTCTGCGGGGCTGCGCGCGATGCCGGTCCTCACTGGTTCAGGGAGCGGCTTCCGAGGTTTTGCCAGTGCGCCCCGGGCTCCCGCGGCGCATCCGAGCAGCACCCTCGCGGCCTAGTCCTGGACCGCGCGACGACCAATGGGGCGTGCGGTCCGATCTATTTCCATTACTTTTTTGTGAAGGCACACCATGAGTTTCCTCGATAATTTGGAAAATACACTGAAAAATGCCGAATCTCGCGAGGAGCGGGAATCGGCTTCGCGCCGCAACTCGAAACACGCCGATGCCGATCGCGCCCGCGCGCGCTCCATCCAGCCGGTGGCCGAGGAACTCCGCAAGAGCAAGTTCACCTCCGATTTTATGGCTGAAGTCACGCGCATCGCCCACGGGCTGCGGACCAAGGTCTACATCACCTGGATCGGCTCGACCCTGCGGCTTGAAGCTCGCGAGCACCGGCTCGAGCTCGTTCCGACGGCGGAAGGCGTGGTCGCGTTCACTCACGTCGACGGCAAGCAGACCGGCAAACAAACGGTGGACCTCAAGAAAAGCCCCAAGCCGCTTGCCGACAAGTGGCTGAGCACCGTGGGTCCGCGCCCCGAGCCGAAGGCCGTCGAAATCCCGGAATAGCCGTCATCTGACATTTCGCGCCATTCCCGATAACATAGAACATTGTCCCGGATCAGTTCAGCCCCACAGGGCGAAGCATTCCACTGGCCGCCTGTCTATCTCGGCGTAGCCCTGACCACGCTGGCGACGCTGGTGTTAGAGCTTTCGCTCACACGCATTTTTTCTGTCGTCTTTTATTATCATTTCGCTTTTCTGGCGATCTCCATCGCGCTGTTCGGCCTCGGCGCGGGCGGCGTCTTTTCCTACGTCGTCGCGGCGCGGCGCGGGCCGGCGTTCGTCAAGCTTGGCGGCATCGCCGCCGTTAACGCCGTCACCGTCGTGGCCGCGCTTGCCTTCATCATGACCCGCACGGGCGACCTCGGCAATGTGACGCTGGCCCTGGTCTACTTCGCAAGCGCGATTCCGTTTCTGTGCGCCGGAGCCGTGGTGTCGCTCGCCATCTCGGAAACCATCGAGCGCGTCGACCGCGTGTATTTCTTCGACCTGCTGGGCGCATCGGCAGGCTGCCTGTCGCTGGTTCCGCTGCTCAACACATTCGGCGGTCCCAACACCGTGATTGCCGCCGGCGTGCTGTTCGCGGTGTCCTCGGCCATCTGGTTTCACACCGCGCAGCGTCCTCGCGGGCGCGCCGCCGCTGTCGTGCTGGCTCTCGCTTTGGTGAGCCTGATCTTCGTCAATTTCAAAACTCACTGGCTGGACGTTCACTGGGCCAAGGGACAGGCGCTGCCCGAAGAAAAATTCGTCAAGTGGAACAGCTTTTCGCGCATCGCGCTCGCGCCCGAAAAGGCCAATCCCGGCCAGCATCTGATCATCATCGACGCCGACGCTTCAACCGGCGTAGCGCCTTATGATTGGGACCACCTCGACGAGCGCACTCGCTTCAACCTGCTCCATCAGGGTCCCGGCTTTCCGTACCTGATTCGCCCGGGGGCAAAAGCTCTCATTATCGGACCCGGCGGCGGTTGGGACGTGGCGCGCGCGTTTGCCTCGGGCAGCAAGGACATCACCGGCGTCGAGATCAACCCCATCATTGCCGAGACGATCATGCGCAAGCGTTTCCCGGAGTTGAGCCACCGCCTCTACTTCCGGCCCGAGGTCCACATTCAGGTCGAGGACGGCCGCAGTTTCGTACGCCGCTCGGAGGAGCGATATCAGGTGCTCCAGGCCACGCTCGTCGACACCTGGGCCTCCACAGCCGCCGGCGCCTTCGCGCTCTCTGAAAACAACCTCTACACGTCCGACGCCTTCTACGACTACCTCAGCCATCTCACCGGCGACGGCCTGATGGTTTTCACGCGTTGGGGCTTCGACCCGCCGCGCGAATCGCTCCGTCTGCTGACCCTCTCGATGGACGCGCTCAAGCGCCTCGGCCAGAACGAGCCCTGGCGTCACGTCATCGTGGTGCGCGAGGACGCGGCCAAGTTGAAAGGTTGGGGCGCGCAGGATACGGTGCTGATTTCGCGGCAGCCGTTCACCGCCGCCGACGTGGGCCTCGCCCGCGAGAACGCCGCGCTGTCGGGCATGCAGTCCATCTATATGCCCGGCGATGAGCCGCGCAACGAATTCGGCCGGCTGCTGCGCGCCGCCAATCCAGAGGAATTCCTCGAAACCTATCAGTACGACGTGCGCTCGGTCTCCGACGACCGTCCGTTTTTCTTCTACACCGTGCAACCGCGCGACCTGTGGACGTTCGTCAAAAACGCATCGCATGAAAGCGCGGACTTCAAAATCAACCGCGCCGTCCCGCTGCTGTTCAACCTGGTGGGCATCAGCATGTTCGCCACCGCGTTAATTCTGCTGCTGCCCCGCATGATCCTCGGCAGCCGGCTGCCCAAGGAACGGCATATTTTTGGATTTTTGTTCTATTTTCTCGCCATCGGCGTCGGATATATCCTGATTCAGGTTGCGCTCATCCAGAAATTCGTGCTTTTCCTGGGGCACCCCACCTACGCGCTCACGGTCATCATCTTCTCCATGTTGATCGCCAGCGGCCTCGGAAGCTTCCTGAGCCGCCGTCTCATCGCCGGGTCGGAGTTCCGCCTGCGCGCCGCGCTCGGCGCAATCGCCGTGCTGGTCACGGTGCTGGCCTTCATCGCCGGACCGGTGACACAGTCGCTGGTCGCGCTTCCGGTGCCCGTCAAAGCGCTGCTGACGATGCTCATGATTGCGCCCGCCGGGTTCCTGATGGGCATGCCCTTCCCCACCGGTCTCGCCTGGCTCGAACAGTGGCATCACGAATCGGTGCGATGGGCCTGGTCGCTGAACGCCGCGTCGAGCGTGCTCGGCTCGGCGGGCGCCATTTTCCTGGCCATCTACATCGGCCTGAAATTGACCGTTGTCGTCGGCGGCGCCTGCTACCTGTTCGCGCTGCTGATTGTCCTGCTCACCCGCACCCGCTCTTCCACCGCGTAGCCCGGAGCGCTACCATCGTGGACATGCGAGTGTGGCAGTATGTTCTATTTCTAGCGGCTCTCCCGGCGTTGAGCCAGAATTCCGCTCAGGAATTCATTACGCAAGGCGTCCAACTGTTCAGGGATGCGAAATACGCCGAGGCGGCTTCCCGTTTCGAGCAGGCGGTCCGGATCGATCCTTTCAATGCCGGCGCCCACCTGTACCTGGGAACGGCTTATATGGTCCAAGTCGTTCCGGGCGCGGATACGGCCGAGAATCGCCTGCTTGCCGGCCGCGCCGAGGCCGAGTTCCGCCGGGTGGTTGAGTTGCGGCCGGAAAATTCACAGGCTCTCCAGTCGCTCGCTTCGCTCGCCTACAACCAGAAGCGCTGGGACGATGCAACGGCCTGGAATCAAAAACTGATCGAAGCCGACCCAGGCAACAAAGCAGCCTACTACTCGCTCGGCGTCATCGCCTGGAGCCGGTTCTACCCTGAATACGCGCAGGCGCGGCAGAAAGCGGGCATGCGTCCCCAGGACCCCGGTCCGCTCACCGACATCGGCGCCCGCATTGAACTCAGAAACCGTTTCTCCGCCATCATCGAGTCCGGCCTGAAGAACCTCGCCAAGGCGCTCGAGCTCGACCCCGATTACAGCGACGCCATGGCGTACACCAACCTGCTCGTCCGCGAGCGCGCCGACCTACGCGATTCCGATGTGGAGTATCGAGCCGACCTCGCAACAGCGGACGATTGGGTTCGGCGTGCGCTTGATGCGAAGCGGCGCGGCGCGGTTTCCGGTGGTCCGCCGCCTCCGCCTCCCCCGCCCGGTTTAGCCGCCGCCGCGGGCGTGCAGCGAATCCGGGTGGAAGGTCCGGAACAGGCGAAAAAACTGATCGAGAGTCCCGCCGCGGAATATCCGCCGCTGGCGCGGCAGGCACGCGTGCAGGGCACGGTTCGCTACGCAGTCATCGTCGACCGCGACGGGCGCTTAAAAAACCTGCAGCTTATCTCCGGTCACCCGCTGCTGGTTCAGGCGGCGACGGAAGCCGTGAAGCGGTACGTTTATCAGCCCACTTTCGTAAACGGACAAGCGGTGGAAGTGTGGACTGAGATTGCGGTCTCCTTCACGATCGGACGCTGATCAGAACGGGCGCAGCGCGCGGTCGAGCCCTTCCACAAAGAAGAACTCGCCCCACATCACGCTCTCGTCGACGCCGAGTTCCTTGTGCAGGTGGTAAACGCCGCCTTTGAGAATACCCTCCCATTTCGCGTCGCCCTTGGCCAGGTGCTTCTGGCAGAGCGAGGCGAGGATGTGCTGCGCGGTAGCCCAATAGAAGTGGCCCTTCATCGGGTCGGAGACGAACCGGCACAGGCGGTGCAACCCGGAGGCGGCAATCGCCGCGGCCGATGTGTCGAGCAGCATGCGGCTCTCGGGCGGCGCGTTGAAGTCCCATGGCGGAATGCCGTCGGTGGGCGTGTGCGAGATGTAGTAATCGGCGCAGGCTTGGGCGGTGGCGAGGAACCGGGGATCGCGGCTGTATTCGAAAGCCGTCGAGAATCCGTAGAGCGCCCAGGTGAGTCCGCGCGACCAACAGGAGTCCCCGCGGTATCCCTGCTGCGTGCTCTGCTGTACGAACGCGCCCGTGTCGGGATCGAAAATCCCTTCATGCGCCGTCGAACCGTCGCCGCGAACCAGATACCGGCGGGTGGTGAAGCAGTGGCGCAGCGCGATGTCGCGCAGGCGCTTGTCTCCGGTCTCGCGCGCGGCGAAAAACACCAGCCCCACGTTCATCATCATGTCAATCGAAAGCGTGGTGGCTGAGGTGAGCGAGCGGAGGTACAGGCCCTTTTCGACAAAGTGGCGGGCCAGGTTGCGTCCGGCCTTGACCAGCACCTCGTTGATTTTCGGGTCGCGGGTGAGGCTGTGCCAGCGGTAGTAGGTGGGGTACAGGATAAATCCGATGTCGTGGATTTCCGGGTTTCCCAACTGCGCTTCGAGCGGCTTGGAGTAGCGCACGGCCTGCTCGCGCCAGAACTTCGAATTCTGAGATTCCGGTTCGGCGCGCCGGGCAAACAGCCACATCAACCCCGGAAAGAAGCCGTCCGACCAGTGGATCCACTCCGGCCCTTCGTGCTTCCACTTGCCGTTCTTGGTGTACATCGGGTAGAAGTCCGGATGCTTTTCGATGATTTTCCGGACCTGCCCTTGCGCGAACGCAAACGCATCTTCAAAGGCTTTGCCGTGCTCGTTGCTGAACTGGATCAAGTCGTTTCTCCGTTGTACCGCTGCCCTACTAATTTCTCATTCTTCAGGGAGCGGTGCCACCGGCTGGCGGCGTATGGAGATCGAAGCCCGAGCGAGACGCCAGAGCCGTTTGCCCCGGCGTCCGATCTGCGTTCTCTGCGATCAGAGAAAGGCGAGTTTGCCCGCCGCGCCCTGGAAGTTCACCAGGTTGGGGAACACGGTGGTCAACTGGCCGTCAGCCACGCCGAACCACGACGCGAGAGTCGCGCCGTACTGGTCAAGCGAGGTGGTGGGAACCCAGACGCCGCGCCCGCTGGCGTCATCCGGACCGTTGAGGTCGAGCGTGGGGAACTTGCCGTAGACATCGCCGCCCTTCACCGCGCCGCCGACGATCAACTGATGGCTGCCCCAGGCATGATCGCTGCCGGCTCCGGAACTGGGCTGGAAAGTGCGGCCGAACTCCGACTCGGTGAACGTGGTGACGTTGTTCGACACGCCCAGCTCCATGGTGGCGTTGTAGAAGGCGTAGAGCGCCTGCGCGAGTTCGTCATAAAGACCGTCCTGCGAGGGCAACTGGTTTGTGTGCGTATCGTAGCCGCCCTGCGAGACAAAAAAGATCTGGCGGCTCACGCCCAACGCGCTTCTTACTTTCACGATGCGCGCCACCTGCGCCAGCTGCTGGCCGAGCCCGGTGTTCGGGAACACGGTGGTGAGCGGGGACACGCCGGCCAGAATCGAGTTCAGTTCCTTGCCCACGCGAATTCCGTCGTTGGTGATATCGGACGCGCGCTGGACCAGCGTCATGCCGCTCGAGAAGTTGAGGATCTGCTCGAACGCCGCGTCCCGTGCGTTGCCCGAGGTCGAACCGTCGGAACTGGCGAGACCCAGGCCGCCGTTGGTCACCGTGGCCGGCGTGGTCTGCTGGCCGGTGAGGAACAGGCTGTTTCCGGCAGCCGACACGCCGGTCGGAAACGAGGACGGCGAGTTGAGCGCCTGGAGAACGTCGGCGGTGCGGCCGCCCCAGCCGCTGTGCACCGAGTTGCCGGCGGGCGCGATTTGCCACTGCTGCTGCTGGTCGGAGTGCGAGAACAGGTTCATCGGCACCGGAACATTGCTGTTGTTCTTGTACTGAGAGGCGGTGATGGGCTGCGCGAGCGTGCCGACGTTGGCCAGCACAGCAACCTTCTTCTGCAAAAACAACTGCTGAAGCGGCGTCAGGCGAGTGTGAAACCCGTATGGAACGTTGCCGGTGACGGTCGAAACAGGCGCGAGCGAGGATTGCGGCAAGGCGAGCACACCGCCGCGCGCAGCCTGGTAAGCGGCATAGCCCTGGCTGCTCATCGGCACGATCAGGTTATTGGCGTCGTTGCCGCCGAACAGAAAGACGCAGACAAGCGCCTTATAGTCGTTGGCGGCGGCGTTCAGCATTCCAAAGCGGGCCAGGCGGCTGCCGGATGCCAGAAGCGTAAATGCGCCGGCTCCGGCGCGGAGAAGGGTGCGTCGAGTCATCATGTGCTGGATCCTTTTCTCTTAGTGGGCCACCTGGTATTCAGGCGAACTTGCGATCAGGTAGAGCGCTGTCTTCAGGCGCTCGTTGTGGTCGGTGGTTGCATTCACCGCCGTGGTGATGTAGCCGCGCAACGCCGAAGGCAGGCGCCCGTAGAGGAGCGCGTTGTCGATGACGTTCACCAGCGCCGCCGGATCGCCGGCGATCGTGGAGAAGACGTTCGTATTGAAACGCACATCGCGGTCGAGACCGTTCACGATCAGGTTGTAGACCACGTTGGCCCGCGCCAGCGTTGTGGCCGGCGAGAAGATCTGGAACTCGGGCCCGTAGATGCCGGCCGGAATGCGGGTGAGCGGCGAATAGTAATTGAACACGCTCGGCGAGTAGAACAGCTTCTGCCCCATGTCGGTGCCGGCGGATTCGAGCGGATTCTGAACGATGACGGTTGCGTCCAGGGCGCGCAGCAGCCCGGTGAGAAAAAGGATGGGCTCGCGCAGGTGGCCGAAGTTGGCCGGGGTGATGGCGTTTGGAGCATCGCCCGCGCGCGCCTCCGGGTCCGTGAGGATGGCGTGAATCACCGCGGCGAGATCGCCGCGAACTCCCTGCCCGTTGTTGTTGAACTTGCTCACGACGCGCGTCATGTAGGCCGGGCTCGGGTTGCTGGTCACCAGTTGCTCAATCAGCCGCAGGCTGATGAACGGACCCACGTTGGGGTGCGCGAAGATGGCGTCAATCGCCGCGTCGAGGTCCTGCGTGGCGGTATGCCCGGCGGGCAGCGTCGTGCCGAGCACGGTCTTGGCGCCGGTATCGTGATTGGCCTCTACCGGCAGCATGGGTCCCTCGTAGTTGGGTTCGTTGTGGCCGTGCGCCGGAGCGCCTCGAGTCGAGTAGTAGGTCCAGCCCGTGAAGGCGCGAGCCAGGTCGGCGATGGTGCTTTGGTTGTAATTGGTGCCCGTGCCGGGCGTGCCGTCCGGATTCAGCGGGACAATCCCGATGGTGAATAGCTGGAGAACTTCGCGCGCGTAGTTTTCATTGGGCAGAACGCCGGTCACCGGGTTGGCTTTGTCGTTGTTCACCATGTCGAGGTAGTCGCCCATGGCGGCGTTCAGCGTGACGTCCCGCAGCAACTTGCGGAAGTTTCCGAAGGCATTTGACGAAAGCTGGTTCAGAAAGTTGGCCACCTGCCGGGATTCGGTGGTTTTCACGCCGGAAACGACGAAGATTTCGCTGAGCGCATGCGTGACGCGCTGCCGCAGCTGATTCTGCCCCGCGGTGGCGTGGACAAAGAACTCGCTCTGATTCTTGTCGAGCCCGGCCGTGCCGTAATTACGGTAAGGCGTAGGCGGAAGCGTTATCTGCTCAGCAATCCAGGCGTCGATGCCGAGTTGCTGCAAGTGTGCGATGTCGGCCGGGCTCGGGCCGAATGCGGCCTGTTCGAGAAAGCGCGCCGCCGCCAGGTAGCTCATCGTCGCGTTCGCGGGCGCAACCGGAACCACCAAGGCTTTCGAAGTCGCGGGTCCGGGCGCGATGTTGGCCACGGTGAGCACCGTGACGCCGCCCGGGGAGGCGGGCACTTCGCCCGTGACGTCGATGCGTGTGCTCGACACCACCGTCGCGTTCAACGCCACCCCGCCGCGCTTGACGATGGCGCCACCGACGAATCCGGTTCCGTTGATGGAGAACGCGACGCTCTTGCCGATGGTGAGCGTGGACGGCGACACCGACGTGATGACAGGCGTCGGATTGTTCAGCGTGACGGCTACGGTGTCGGTGGCTTTCGGGTCTACCGTGCTGGCCACGCCAAGATGAATCACGTTCGGGTTGGGCGGAACGGGTGGCGCATCGTACGTCCCGTCGGCAGCAATCGTTCCCAGCACTTTGTTTCCGCCGGCGATGCCGTTCACCGACCATACGACCGTCTTGTCCACGGCATTCGAAACCGTGACGGTGAACTTGTGCTGCGCTCCGGCGCGCATCGTGAACATCGTGTCCGGATGGCCCTTCACGGTGATGGGCGGCATCACGTTCAGGGCCTTGTCGTTCGAGTTCGCGGCGTTCGGCGCCGGATTCGAGACGGAAATCCCGACGTTGCCGGCGCTGTTCACAGTTGCGGTGAACGAGACCTGCGTGTCGGACATGAATTTAGTCGTAACGGGCGTCCCGTTCAGGTTGACCTTGGCGCCCGTCTGAAAGCCGGAACCGGTGATGGTGACCGTGAATGTCCCGACGTTCACGGCGGTTGGGGAGAAGGATGTGATTTTGGGCGGCGTGACAGCGCCAAAACCGAGTGACAGAGAGAGAAGCGCGGTGCAGTACCAGAGTTCTAGGCGTACCATGCGGATAGAAAGCATGGTACTCTGCCTTGCCGTCTCAATACAAGACAAAATGCGTCAAAATTCGAACAATTTTTGCTCTATGCCTCTGTAGGTATTTGGGTTATTCCCTGCGTTTGAGGGGAAAGTCTCAACTAGTACTCCATATTCCATAACCCCAAGGCGGTAAGTTAAGGCTTAGCGAGTTCGCGTCGAATTTGTATTCTGCATTACACATGACTTCGCTAAGATTGCCGAAAGTATTTGGAACCGTACACGAAGTCCGGTTGGCCGAATAGTTCACGACGACGAGCGACTGCGCCCACGACCACCCGATGCACGGCAAAGCGAGGTCGAGCAACCGGCAATCGCCCTGCGGCAACGCGGTGAGCAGGCGCATATAGAAATCCTGGAGCACGGGATTGGCGCCTTCGAGGGGTGCGCGGCAGAGGTGAACCGGGAGGTACTGCTTGCGTCCGCCGAGTTGGCCTTCGTGGAAAAAGCGGAGGCCGGGCGAGGCATAGGTGAGAACGGCGGCGGCCTGGTGCATCGCGTCGGTGAACACGCCGGCGGCGCGCGGTTCGTCGTGATTCTCGAGGAAGCGCGCGAGTTTACTCTGATAGTCGAGTCCGGCGCGAAGGTGGTCGCGCACGGGACCGGGGTCTCCGGCGCGCAGCCGGTCGTAGAGCCGCTTGTCGTAGCAAAAAGCAAAGCCCTGCTGCTGGAGCGTCCATTCAAGATCCCAGTACACTTCGGCGAGAAACAGGAACTCCGGATGCTCGGCGCGAATGACTTCGATCGCCTGCGGCCAGAACGGGGCCATGTCGCGTCCCCAGGTTCGCTTGAAGACCTCGGGGAGAATCAGCATGGCCATATCGCAGCGGACGCCGTCGGCGATAGAGGCGATGTTGCGGAGCTCGTCGAGCATCGCCTGCCGCACGGCGGGCTTCGAGTAGTCGAGCTGCAGGGTATCGGGCCAGGGCGGAAAATTCGGATCGCGGCCGTGCGCGAGGCCGCCGGGTCCGTCGCCGGGGATGTAGTATTCCGGATGCGCCGCGGCCCACGGATGGTCGACCGCGGTGTGGTTCGGGACGAAGTCGAGCATCAGGCGAAGACCCCGGCGGCGCAGGCGCTCGGCGAGGCGCTTGAGCGGCGGCGTCCCGCCGAAAGCCGCATTGCCCTGGTAGCCCGTAATTGCGAAGATCGAGCCGCAGATGTTGGATGGTGGCAAATCGGGATACAACGTGCGCGAGTAGGCGGGCGCGGCGTCACCGGTCTGCCAGGCGCCGAGCAGATAGATCCAGTTAAAACCGCGCGAGGCCAGCCGGTCCAGTTCGGAGTCCGGAATTTCGTCGAAGGTCTCCGCGCCGAGTTCGCGAAGACGGGCCCGAATGTTGACTTCGTAGAGTGCCGGGTAGTTCAACCGGCCACCCGGACCAGCATCTTGCCGGTGTTCTGCCCTTGCAGAAGACCGATGAAGGCCTGGGGCGTATTCTCGAAGCCGTCGACGATGGTTTCATCGTACTTGAGGCGTCCCTCCTTCACCCAGGCGGTGAGTTGAGCGAGGCCCTCGGGGAATCGCGCCATGTAGTCGGTGACGAGCATGCCTTGTACCTTGGAGCGCGAAACGATGAGCGTTCCGAGCAGCCGCGGACCCATCTCCGGCCTGGTGTTGTTGTACTGCGAAATCTGCCCGCATATGCAGACCCGGCCGTGCAGGTTCAACTGGAGCAGCGCCGCGTCGGTAATCACGCCGCCCACGTTGTCGAAATAGCAGTCGATTCCATTGGGACAGAGTTCTTTGAGCTTGTCGAAGTGATTCTCGACGGTCTTGTAGTTGTAGGCGGCGTCGAAGCCGAAGCGGTTGACGATGTGCGCCACCTTGTCGTCGGTGCCGGCGATTCCCACTACTCGCGCGCCTTTGATTTTGCCGATCTGGCCGACGTAAGAGCCGACCGCTCCCGCGGCGCCCGAAACCAGCAAGGTTTCTCCGGCCTTGGGTTCGCAGATGTCGAGCAGGCCGAAGTAGGCCGTCAGGCCGGGCATGCCGAGCACGCCGAGCGCGGTTGAGATGGGCAGGCTCGGGTCGAGTTTGCGGACGCCTCGGCCGTCGGAAACGGCGTGGGTCTGCCAGCCGAAGATGCCATCGACGAGGTCGCCTTCGGCGAATTTCGGATTGCGGCTCTTGAGCACGCGGCCGGCAGCGCCGCCGGTCATGACTTCGCCGACTTCGACAGGCTTGGCGTAAGAGCGGGCGGCGGAAATGCGGCCGCGCATGTAGGGGTCGACCGAGAGGAAATGAGTTTCGACGAGGATTTCGCCCTCGGCGAGTTCGGGTACGGCAGTTTCGACCAGGCGGAACGTGGAGTCGTCCGGCATGCCGTTGGGCCGGGAGGCGAGTGTGAACTGGCGATTCGTCATCGACGTTATTATCGCTCGCCGGAAAAGGAACCGAGGTGACTGACACCAATTTTCCGGGTGACGGGATTTTGTCGGCTTGTACCGAAATGGAACGGCTATCGGTAAGGTTTACAGCGCAGAACGGTGCGGGCGGGCGCAAACTGATGATTTGCCGTTGTGCAACGTTTGGCACGGAGTTTGCACTAAGGGAGAGCGTAATGGATATGTCAAAGGCTCAAGGAATCCAGGCTGTCCTGCTACGAAAACACCTTTCCCTTTAGTACCCCAAAAGACAAACCCCCAAAATCTACAAAAAAAGCCCGCCCGGCCGGATTCCTTGAGCTCATCCATTTCGGAATCCGGCGAGCGGGGCAGTGACAACTAATTGACAGCTTAGAAGCTGTAGTTCAGCGAGAACTGAACCAGACGACGGCCATAGAACGTCGACGTGATCTTGCCGAAGGTAGTCGAGTTGATGTTGGCAACTCCAGCATTATCCGGCACGTAGAACGTCGGATGGTTCCACATGTTGGTGGCATCCATACGGAGCGAAGCCCGGTGGCGTTCCGTGATGCGGATTTCCTTCATGACGCTGAAGTCCTGGTCGAACTCGTTCGGGCCATAGAAGAAACGCCGTTGGAGGCTGCCGATGGTGCCCGCGCCCGGATTGGCGAACGCCTGTCCGGAGAAAGGCGCCGAACCGTCGGGAGCGGTGCCGCGACCATCCGGTCCGATGGCGGATCCGGCGATCCAATAGGGACCGGTTCCGGTCATACGGAAGCCGACCAGGTCCGTCAGAGCGCCGCCGTTAATCAGCGGGTTCGGCGTGTTCCAGGTGGAACGGGCTCCACGGTTGAGCGTTCCGCGCGCGCCGGCCAGAACCGAGAACGGCGTGCCGGATTCCCAGGTCAGGATGGAGCCGAAGGACCAGCCGCCGATAATGCGGCCGAGTCCGCGCGGATTGAAGCGATGGCCGGGACCAAACGGCAGGTCGTAGACAAAGTTGGTTTTGAATACGTGCCGCAGGTCAAACGGAGCCGGCGCGCGCTCGGCGGCCGGATTGTTGTTGTCGAGCAGCGGCTCGAAGTTGGTCTGCGTATCGCCGAGCGAGTTGGACAGCACCTTGGAATAGGTGTAGTTGGCCTGGAGCGTGAGGCCCGAGCGGGTGCGACGGCGGATTTCAAGCTGCAGTGCGTTGTAGGTCGAGTCGGCGGCGTTGGTGATGTAGTTGGCGCCGAGAGCGTTCGGATTCGAGAAGAAGTTCACGTTTCCGTTGATGCCGTTCTGTTGATAGAACTGGCCGAGCGTTCCCACCTGACCCTGTTGCAGGTAGGTCAGAACACTCGAGTTGGTCAGGTAGCCGCCGTTCGGCAGTGTGGGGAAGAGGGCCAACTGCTGGCTGCCGGGAATCGCCGGGTTGTAAGCCGCGACAAAGCGGCCCGTCGAGGCGAGCGACAGGAAACCGTTTTTCTGGGCCCGCAGGAAATCGGGCAGCAGGCCGGTCTCGTTGATCAGCACCTGGTTGTAGTCGATGCCGCGCAGCAGCTTGGTGCCGTGGTTGCCGACGTAGCGGGCTTCGATAATGTTGCCCTTGAAGTCGTGCTGAACCGACAGGCTGTACTGCTGGACATAGGGCGTGCGCAGGTTGGGGTTGGTGTAACCGAGCGCGTTGCCCGAGTTGAGCGCGTAGTTGTCGACGTTGGTGCGCGGAACCTTATAGGTCGGCACCGCGACCGCGCCGGGGCTGTTGGCGAACGTCGTCAATCCGCTGGCCGAAGAGGTGAACTGCAGCCCGGAGTTGGTTTCGAGGTTATTACGGACCGTGGTGATGACTTCATCGTTCACGTAGTAGATGCCGTAGCCGCCGCGGACCGAGGTGCGTCCGTTGCCTTTCGGATCCCAGGCAAAGCCGAGGCGGGGGCCGAAGTTCTTCTTGTCGGCGTTATAGAAGCCGCCGTTGACGAAGTTCAGCGTGCCGTTCGGGTTGAGCAGCGTTGCGCGCGAATCGCCGCTCGGCTGCAGCGCCAGTTCAAGATTGTCGGCTTCCTTGAGCGGCGTGTAGTATTCGTAGCGCAGCCCGAGCTCGAGCGTGAACGTGCGGAACAGCTTCCAGTTGTCCTGAATGTAGAAGCCGTAGTTGTCGTACTTGAAGTGGCGCAGGTTGGTGGCGCCGTTGACAAAGCCCGAATTCTGGCTGGTGACATTGAAGGTCTGGCTGTAGCTGTTCAACGCGCCGGTGAGGCTGGCGAACAGGTTGTTGGCGAGCGACAGGTCGCTCGAACTGATGCCGCCCGGGAACTGATTGGCTACCAAACCCTGGTGTCCGGGGCCGAGAGCGACTGTGAAGGTCGGCGTGATGCCGGCGTCGTTGTAAGGAGCGACGCGAATCGCCTGGAACGACATGCCGAATTTCACCAGGTGCTTGCCCTTCACCCACGACGCGTTGTCGTTCAGGTTGTAGGTGTCGGTGTAGCGCCCCTGGGCACGGAACGTGTTCAGCGGATTGCTCCACACAAATCCGTCGATGATGGCGCTCGGGAAGGTCTCGCTGGTGGCGAAGATGCCGGGCGCCAGGTTCAAGCCGCCGCGCAGTTCGTTGGTGAGCGAGGGAGTCGGCGTGAAGCGCCAGCTTGCGGTGAACAGCTTGGTGACGTTGTCGTTCGAGACCTGGGGAACCAGCGCGTAGTCGTTCTGAAGGTCGGGCCGATCGAGCACGTCGCGGTTCCAGCTGAACGTGGCGTTGAACACGTTGCGGGTTGACAGGATGTAGTCGGTGGTGGCGGTCACGTTGTCACGGGTGCGGTTGTTGCGGCCCAGAAAACGGTATCCGGCGGTGTTGCGCAGGAACGAAGCCGAGCTGTCGCCGTTATCAAAATTGTTGATCTGGTCGGGCGTGGGGACCTTCGAGAGAATCTGGCCCACCGCGGGGTTGATGGAAGTCCCCATCAACGTCAGGATGTTGACCTTTTGAGTGTTGCCGCCCGAGTCGCGGTAAGTGAACAGGCCGTTGCGCGCATCGGCGGTGGGAATCGTGGTGTTGAAGCTCGAAGTCTGGCGCAGGCGGAGCGCCTCGTAGTTAACGTAGTAGAACCACTTGTCGCGCAGAATGCGGCCGCTCGCCACTCCGCCAAGCTGATTCTGATTCAGGAACGGGCGCTTCACCCCGGATTGATTGTTGAACCAGGTGTTGGCGGCAAATTCGTTATTGCGGTTGGACCAGTAGAGCTTGCCATGATAAGCGTTGCTGCCCGACGGAGAAACAAACGAAACCGCGCTTGCAGCCGACTGCGAGGCATCCATGTTCGACGTGGACACGGTGACTTCGGCCACCTGGTCCATCAACAACAGGTTGGGCAGAAAGTCCAGGGCGTTGGTGCGGATAAAGTTGTCCTGGATGTTGACGCCGTTGAAGGTGACGTTGGAGAAGCTGGTCCGCTGACCGTTGATGGTCGTGGTGTCGGCGCCGGAGGTCAGCACGCCCGCCTGTGTACCGATGAGGGCGAGCGGACTGCGGTTTACCACCGGCAGCTTATCCACCTGGTTCATGGTCACGGTGCTCGCAACTTCGACGTTGGAAGTCTGCACAGTCTCCGAGTCAGTTTTCACTTCGACCGTTGAGGTGACTGCACCGATTGCAAGCTTGGAGGGTGGCAGCGATGTTTCGCGTGCCGGGTTGATCAAGATCGATGGAGCGACGTACTTGGAGAACCCCGCGGCTTCGATCTGAAGTTCGTAGGTTTCGGCGCGAATTCCGGCAATGCGGAAAAGTCCATCGGTGGTAGTGGTGGTTTCATACACCGGGGTTGCGTTGCCCTGCAGGAACAACCGAACCGTAGCATTCGGAACAGCCGCGCCCGCGGGATCCTGAACCGAACCAGTGAGTGAACCGGAGACCTGTGCCAAACAGGCAGAGGCTAACAGAAGAAAGATGAGAAAGGTTGTTGGAACTGAACGGTACATCTACTGACCTCCTGACGGGCGGGCGCGCGAGCGCTCAACCGTTTAACACAATGTCAGAATTGTAACACAATCAGCACGCTTTCCGACCTTATTCTCCTGATTGCATCAGGAGCTTAGCTACCAGCCCGGTCCATCCGGTTTGATGGCTGGCCCCAAGCCCCGCGCCGTTGTCGCCGTGGAAGTACTCGAAAAACTGAACAAAATCGCGAAAGTTCGGGTCTGTTTGAAAGCGCTCGGTTCCGCCATAGACCGGCCTGCGGCCGTTCGCATCGCGCAGGAAGATTCGCGATAATCGGCGCGACAGTTCAGCAGCGACGTCCCACAGTTTCACCTTATGGCCGGAACCGGTGGGGAACTCCACAGTGAAGTTCTCGCCGAAGTAGTAGTCGAATTTCTGCAGCGCTTCGATAATCAGGTAATTCACCGGGAACCACACGGGACCGCGCCAGTTGGAATTGCCGCCGAACATTCCCGTACGCGACTCGGCGGGTTCGTAATCGACGCCGTACTCAACGCCGTCGATTCGCAGCGTGTAGGGATGAGCTTCGTGGTACCTGGAAACGCTGCGCAGTCCGTGGGGCGAGAGGAATTCGTTTTCATCCAGCATCCAGGCAAGAACACGGACCAGCTGGTCCGGCTTCACCAGCGAGAGCAAACGGCGTTCTCCGGCGCCGGGCGCGGTCATCGAAGCGAGGTTAGCGCACATGTCCTTGCGGTTGTCGATGAACCATTGCATGCGTTTCGCGAATCCGGGCAACATGCGAATCAGGTCCGGCTCGAGCGTGTCCACGGCCATCAACGGAATGAGGCCGACCATGGTGCGAATCCGAATCGCCTGCGAGGTCCCGTCGGGCATCTTCAGACGGTCGTAATAGAAACCGTCGGCTTCGTTCCACAGCCCGCGTCCTTCGCCGATGTTGTTCATCGCGGTGGCGATGCGGAGAAAGTGTTCGAAGAATTTGCTGGCGATGTCCTCGTAGGCGCGGTTGGTGAGGGCGAGTTCGCAGGCGATCTTCATCATGTTGAGGGAGTACATGGCCACCCAACTGGTTCCGTCGCTCTGCTCGAGCAGCCCGCCGCCCGGTAGACCCTTGCTGCGGTCGAAGATGCCGATATTGTCGAGCCCGAGAAATCCGCCCTCAAAGATGTTGTTGCCTTCCGAATCCTTCCGGTTCACCCACCATGTGAAATTCATGAGCAGCTTGTGGAAGACGGTCTCGAGAAAGGCGGTGTCTTTCTGTCCGGTGAGCTTGGCGTCAATCTGGTACACGCGCCAGCAACTCCAGGCGTGAACCGGCGGGTTCACGTCGCTGAAAGCCCATTCGTACGCCGGAAGCTGCCCGTTCGGATGCATGTACCACTCGCGCAGAAACAGCTTGAGCTGCTGCTTGGCGAAGTCAGGATCCACCGTGGCGAGCGGGATCATGTGGAAGGCGAGATCCCAGGCTGCGTACCACGGATACTCCCATTTGTCGGGCATCGAGATCACGTCGGCGTTGAACAGGTGGACCCAGGTGGAATCGCGCCCGTACAGGCGCTCATGCGGAGGCGGCGGACATCCGGGATCTCCCTTCAGCCACTCCTCGATGACGAAGTTGTAGAACTGCTTGCTCCACAGTAGTCCGGCGTAAGCCTGGCGCTGAACCCCGCGGGCGTCCTCGGACAGATTGGGGCAGAACGAGTAGAAAGTGTTGGCTTCCTCGATGCGCTCGGAAAAGATTCCATCGAAATCCGAGACCAGGCGCGTGGGCTCGGTCTGGGCGGTGAGACGCAGGCGGAGAACGCGAGTCTCGCCGGCAGCGAGGTCGAGCTTGTACCAGGCGCACATCCTGGTTCCGCTAGCGGACGGGCTGACCGCTTCCTGGCGCCCGTGGATGATTCGTTCGTGGAAAGCGTCCTTATAATGACGCGAACCGCTCGGATAGCCGAACAGGCGCTCTGTATTGGTGTCGTTCTCGGTGAACAGGACATCGGGCGTGCCGTCGAGATGGAGCCGGTAGACATCCATGTCGGCGTGACGAAACTCGATCTCGCCGCTGTCGAGCCGCTGAATCACCGGCTTGGGACGCGACGGAAACCAACTCCAGTAATTGCGGAACCAGGCGGTGGGAAGCAGGTGCAGGCGGGCGGCGTCGGGCGCGCGGTTGACGACGGTGATGCGGATGAGAATGTCATCGATGTCGGCTTTGGCGTACTCGGTGAAGATGTCGAAGTAGCGATCGCCGTCAAAAGCGCCCGTGTCGAGTAGTTCGAATTCCATGTCGCGCTTGCCGCGGCGGCGGTTTTCGTCCACCAGGCGAGAGTAGGGGAACTCGCACTGCGGGTACTTGTACAGGCACTTCATATAGGAGTGCGTCGGCGTGGAGTCGAGATAGTAGTAAAGCTCCTTGACATCCTCGCCATGGTTGCCCTGTTCGCCGGTAAGGCCGAACATGCGTTCTTTCAGGATGGGATCGCGCTGATTCCAGAACGCGAGGGCGAAGCACAGGCGCTGATGGTTGTCGCAGATGCCGGCGATGCCGTCTTCGTTCCAGCGATAGGCGCGCGAGCGGGCGTGGTCGTGCGGAAAGTAGGTCCAGGCACTGCCGTCGGCGCTGTAGTCTTCGCGAACGGTTCCCCAGGCGCGCTCGCTCAGGTACGGTCCCCAGCGGCGCCAATGAGCCTCGCGGCGGCCGGCCGCCTCCAAACGCAATCGTTCCGGATTCATTTATAAAATTATGGTGCATGAATCGCCGTAAATTCCTGATGACACCCGCAATGGCCGCCGCCGTGCCCGCGCCTGCGGCCGTGACGCCGCTATTCGACGGCAAGACTCTCTCCGGCTGGACCGTGACCGATGGTCCGGCAACGGCGTTTTACGCCGATGCGGGCGACATCGTGGTTCACGAAAGCGGGAACTATCCGGCGTGGCTGCGCTCGCCGCGCGAATACGAGAATTTCGATTTGCGGGGCGAGTTCTTCGTAAAAGGCTGGATCGATTCCGGCATTTTCATCCACGCTCCGCTGCACGGGCGGCCGACCTGGGAAGGCATTCAGGTCAAGATCTTTCACCAGGTGGACGAGCAGCCGAAATCGAACTCGATGGGCGCCCTGTTCCCGCTGATTGCCCCGCGCAAGGTGAATGTCCGCAGCAAAGGCGAATGGAATTCGTTCCGGATTCGCATGGACTGGCCGCGATTGCAGGTCTGGACCAACGACGAACTGATTCAGGATGCGGCGCTCGACGCGAACCCCGAGTTCCGCGACCGGCTGCGTCGCGGCTATCTCGGGTTGGCGAGCCTTTCCTACCCGATTCGCTTTCGAAACCTGAGCATCGAGGAATTGCCGGCTAAGGAATCCTGGCAAACGTTGTATAGCGGTCCGGAGGACATGGCGAAATGGGTGGTGTCGGACGGCAAGCCGCACTTTGAGGCGATCGGCGAGATTCTGCGCGGCGACGGCGCCGGTCATCTCGCGACCCGCGAAACATTTCGCGATTTCGAATTGCGCTGCTACATCCGCTTTATGCGCTATCACAACGGCGGCGTGCTGTTCCGCAGCGCCGCGCAAGGCAACCGCGGGCGTCATTACGAGATTCAGCTCCACGATGTGGAGGACGCGCACTACCCGACCGGGTCGCTCTACGGATTCGAGCGCAGCGTATACCCGCGCATTGAACCGGAGGTCTGGTTTCCCTTCCACCTCGTCGTGAAGGGCGCGGGTTGCCGCGTGCGGATCAACGGCGATACCGTGATGCGCTACGATCGCATGGAGAATCTCGAGCCGGGAGCAATCGAACTGCAGGCGCACCGGCAGGGCTTCTGGACCGAGTTCAAACAGATCCGCGTCAGGCCGCTCTAGAGCATGAATCCAGATCTTTTTGCCGCCATCGGCACCAGTGCCGGCTGCTACCGCCTGGCCGAAGCCTTCTACGCGCGCGTGGACAGCGATCCGCTGTTGCGGCCGCTGTTTCCGGGCACAACGCTGCGCTGCGCGATTGAGGCTTTTGGATCGTACCTGGTGCAGATTCTGGGCGGCCCGGGCGAAGATTCGCAACATCGCTGGTGGGTGAGCCTTACCGAATCGCACGGGCGCTTCGCCATCGGCGCAGCCGAGCGGGATCGCTGGCTGCAACTCATGACGGCGACTCTCGGCGATCTGCCGCTGCCGACGGAAGCTCGCCAGGAGTTGCAGAGGTTCTTTGAAGCGGCGTCGTGTTCGGTTGTGAATCAGGGGCCGAAACCGGCGGCCGGGAAATCGGCGATCTTCGAACGGCAACGCACCGCGGACTTGGCCGTCGAGGCAATCACCAAGAACGACGCGCGCGGCGCCATTCGATTCACGGAACAGTTGGACCCGGCGTCTTCTCTGTCCCTCGGCCTGCTCGCGAGAATGATCCGAAGCCGCGATGCCGCCTTGCGCGAGTTCGTTCTCGGCCGGCTGAACGCGGGGCTGGTGCCGAAGCGCTACTTCGGCCGGACGCTGCTGCACGAAGCCGCGGCAGCGGGCGACCTGGCGGTGGCGGCGCGTTTGCTCGATCTCGGCGCAAGGGCGGACGAGCGCAGCGCGGGTGGACACACTCCGCTCTACTGCCTGGCAAATGAGTGCGAAACGGCTTCGGGGGCGCTCCTGGTGAAGGTTCTGGTCGAACGCGGCGCGGATCCGAACGCAGCCGACAACGCCAAGCGCTGCACGCCTCTGCACATGGCGGCGCGGCGCGGATTTCGGGAGGTCGCAGCGGCGTTGCTCGATTGCGGAGCGAACCTCGAAGCGCGGGACAAGGCAGGTGACACACCGCTCAGGCGGGCGGTGAATTGTGGACAGGCAGGGGTCGTCGAGTTATTGGTAAGTCGCGGTGCGGATGGGGATTCGGTGGGAAGCCATGGCCGGACGCCCCGGACAGCCGCGCGCAACGCGGCTGTCCGGAATGCCCTCTCTCCCGGCTAGATGCCGTTGTAATCAACGATCAGGTACTGGCTTGCGGACTTGCCGCTTGAATCGGTCGCCGTAACGAGGAACGCATAGGTTCCCTTCCCTCCGGCAAACGTAATCTGAGAAGTATTGCCGAGGTTGACGATTCCGGCGGATTGCGGAACGCTCGTGCTCGCGCCCACGGCGGGAACGTTGTTCGGTCCCGGAGGCGAAACCTGAGTGATCGTATAGGTGAGCTGAAGGCCGGTGGGGCTGGTCGAACCCGACAGGTCAACCGTTATCTGCTTCTGCGCAGTCGACTGGCGGTTGCCTCCGCCGATCACGATCACCGGTCCGCCCTGATTGGTACCCGGAGGGTTGACGACGCCGGAAGTGAAGGTGACGGTGCCGGTCGCCGACGCGGAGAACACGGAGCCGAGGCCCGCGTACACCAGAATCGCGTTGTTGATCTTGGGGGGAGTATCGGTGGTGTAACCAATGGAAATGGCCGCCGGAATGCCGTTCAGGTTGCCCACCGGGCTTTTCGGGTAGTTGTTCGACAGCATGCCGACAATCAGCACGCTCGGCGTCGGCTGGCAGGAGAAGTAGACCTTGTCCACGGTCAGCGACACGACGCTCAGCGTATTCGAAGCCTGGATGTTGGCCGGCGTGGTGGGGCTGGACGAGGAAGGCTGGGCGGCAAAATCGGTAATTGTGACGATATTGGTCTGGGGGTTGAAGCTGAAGTTTTCGCGCAATTCGAGCGCGCCGGATGTCAGGCCGGAGGTGATGGTCGACGGGATGACGGGGGTCGTCGTCGACGATATGTTATTGGGCGTAAACATCCGCTCCACCGTGAAGGCAGAGATGCCGGTCGGCACGGTCGTGCAGGTGGCCGGCGTTGGCGTCGGGGTTGGGGTTTGAGAGAATGCCGATGTAACGGCGCAGGTAACAACAGTCGCTTGGGTGAGCCATCGTAATAAGGATCGGTTCATGTCTGGGTCTCCTCTGGGACGCTACGCGTGAGACGCCCGGGTTCCGGGCGCATTTCACGAAATTACGTCGTTCCTGATGAGAGGATTCCTCCGGGGTGAAGTTGTTACATAATGGAGGCAACGGAATAACCCCTGGATTCATCAGAAGAACTAGCCGTCCAACCTCCGGAAGGAACCGCAAGCATGATGTTACGATTGGCAGCCTGCCTGAGCGCGGCGCTGTGGCTGGGCGCCACAACCTCCGCCGCAGAAATGAGTCGCCCCCGCGCCGGCAAGGTCGAAATCTTCAAGGAATCGGATTTGCGGCCGGGCATGCAAGCCGTCGCCTGGACCGTGTTCGCGGGCAGCGAACCGGAACCGGTGCCGATTGAGATCGTCGGCGTGATGAAGAACGCCTGGGGTCCGAAGCAGGACATCATCCTCGGCAAGATGGGCGGCAAAGCCATCCGCACCAACGTCGCGGGGGGCATGAGCGGTTCGCCCGTCTACATCGACGGCAAACTGGTGGGCGCTGTCGCGCTGCGCCTGAGCGTCTTCTCTCCGGATGCGATCTGCGGGATTACGCCGATCGAGCTGATGCTCGAGATCAAGGATTTCGACCGGTCGACGCCGTCGACCGCGCGCACTCCGGGCGACAGTTCGAAGCGCGCTTCGGTGGAAGTGCCGGGCGGTCTGCTCGGTCAGGCGGTGTCGGCAGGCGGAGGGGCGGCGTTCGCACAGCCGCAGTTGATGGTGCCGATTGAGACGCCGCTCACGCTGTCCGGATTCAGCGAGCGGACGCTGAGGGAATTTTCGCCGGTGTTTCAGCAGCTCGGCATGACGGCGGTCGCGGGCGGCGCGGCGGGAGCCTCGAACTCGGGGGCGCCGGTGGCAGGCTGGCAGAATGCGCTCCAACCGGGCGATGCCGTCGCGGGCGTGCTCGTCTCGGGCGACATGAGCGTCACGGGGCTGGGCACGGTGACCTACAACGACGGCAAGCGCGTGCTCGCCTTCGGCCATCCGTTTTTCAATCTCGGTCCGGTGGACATGCCGATGTCGAAGGGCGAAATTCTGATGGTGCTCAGCTCGGCGTTTCAGCCGAACAAATTCGGCAACGCCACCGACATTGTCGGAGCGCTGCGGCAGGACCGGCATTCCGGCATCATGGGCGAGCTCGGCGCAACCGCCGGCATGGTTCCCGTGAAGGTGCGCGTGCGCTCGCACGGCGAAGGCAACTCGGTACTCAAGGAAAAGGACCTGAACTTCAGCGTGTTCGTCCATCAGAAATGGACGCCCTACCTGATGATGCTGACCCTGTTCAACTCGATTGAAGGCCTCAACGATTTCGCCGACGAAGCCACCTACCGGCTGAGCGGCGACATCGAACTGGAAGGTCAGGGCAAGCTGAACCTGAGCACGATGATGGCGCCCGGCGACATGCCCGTACCCGCGCCGATGCTGCTGGCCGGATGGTGGGGCGACAAGTTCAACCGGCTGTTCCTCAATCCTGTCCGGACCCCGAAACTGAGAAGCGTCAACGCGACCATCGACCTGTTGCCGGAGCGCCGCATCGCCACCGTCGAAAGCGCCTGGACGCCCCACAGCGAAGTCTCGGCGGGCACCGAAATCCCGCTGAAGGTTTTCCTGCGTCCGTACCGCGGCGAGCGTGTCGAGCGCGAATTCAAATTAAAGCTGCCGGCGGGGCTGACGCGGGGCGACCACCGGATTCTGTTAAGCGACGCCGACACGCTCAATCGCGCGCAGACGGTGGGTCTCGGCAACCGCTTCATCGACATCCCCGAGACCGTGTCGCTGCTCAATCAGGAGCGCTCCAACAACCGGCTGTATGTATCGCTGGTGGACTCGCGTCCCACCGCTTACGCCGAAGACAAGACGCTGCCGAGCGTTCCGGCTTCGGTGCTCAACGTCATGCAAACCGGACGCGCCGCCAATCGCGCGGTGGCCACGACGCCCGAAAGCACCACCGAGCAGATGTCGCTCGGCTTCGACCAGGTGGTGAGCGGCAGTTATTCGCTCAAAATTACCGTAAAGTAGCCTTTTGATGAAAATATTGGGAACGATTCTTTGGGGCGCGCTGGCCGCGCTGCCCGCGTTGTGCGTCGAGACGAAGTTCTGGCAGCAGACCGATCTCGCGGATTTCGAAAAGGGCAAAATGGAGCGCATCTCCGTTCGCAGCGACGGATTGATGACGCTGGCGCCGGCCACGCGCGAACTGCTCGACGCCGGTTCGCCTTACCTGTGGGCCGTGGCTCGTGATTCGAAAGGCACCGTCTACACGGGCGGGAGCGGTCCGGGAGCCACTACTTCGAAACTGTTCGCCATCGATCCGCAGGGACGCTCGAAGACCGTCGCGGAGCTGGACGGGCTAGCGATTCAGGCGCTCGCCGTGGACGCTCAGGACCGCGTGTACGCAGCCACCAATCCCGACGGCAAAGTGTACCGCATCGTCAACGGCAAGCCCGAAGTGTTCTTCGACCCCAGGACCAAGTACATCTGGGCCCTCGCCTTCGCGCGCGGCGATCTGTTCGTGGCCACCGGCGACCGCGGCGAGATTTTCCGGGTGACGCCGGACGGCAAAGGCTCTTTGTTCTTTGCAACCGAAGAGACGCATGCGCGCTCGCTCGCTGTCGACCGCGAAGGCAACCTGATTGCCGGCACGGAACCCGGGGGACTGGTTTTGCGCATCACCCCGCAGGGCGCGGGATTCGTTCTTTATCAAATGGCGAAACGGGAGGTGACCGCCGTAGCGGTTGCGCCGGACGGGTCCGTTTATGCCGCCGCAGTGGGCAATCCGCCCTCGGCATCGTCGTCGAGTTCGTCAAGCAGTTCGAGCACGGAGAACGCTCCCCCGCCGCCTCCCCCGGCCACGGCTCCGGGCGGAACTCAGATCACCGTGACGCCGGCGCGTCCGGCCGGTCCGCCTCCGGCTACTTCTTCGCGAGCCGCGGTGACGGGCGGGAGCGAAGTTTACCGCATGCTGCCCGACGGTTATCCGCGCAAGGTCTGGAGCCACGCCCAGGAAATCGTGTACGCAATCGCTTTCGACTCGGACGGCCGTCCGGTGATCGGCACGGGCAACAAGGGGAACGTGTACCGCCTGGATTCAGATCTCCGGTATACGCTGCTCGTCAATTTCGCGCCTACGCAGGTCACCGGTTTCGCGGCGGGGCGCAACGGCGAGATTCTTGCCGCGACCGGCAATATCGGCAAGCTGATTCAAATCGGGCCGGGACTCGAAAAACAGGGCACGTTTGAAAGCGAGCCGTTTGACTCGGGCGCGTTCAGCTATTGGGGCCGGGTGACGACGGGCGGCGAGGATCAGGGCGGGCGCACCACCACAGCGATCCGCAGCGGCAACGTCGGTCAGGCGGGCAAAAACTGGAGCCCCTGGACGGCGGTCGCCGACGGACGCGCAGCGGTGCCGGCGGCGCGCTTTCTGCAGTACAGGCTGACTCTCGAAGCCGGGGCCGGCGGAAAGTCGCCCGAGGTGAGTTCGGTGGAGACGGCGTACCTGGCGAAGAACGTCGCGCCGGTCATTCGTGAAGTGGAGATCACGCCGGCCAACTACCGTTTCCCGGCCGGTTCGGCCATCGTGGCGAGTTCGAGCGCGCTCACTCTGTCGCTGCCTTCGATGGGACAGAAAAAGACCGTGTCGAGCGCGGCGGCATCGGACACCACTTCCACACCCACGATGACCTACGCCAAAGGGAGCATCGGGGTCCGCTGGCGCGCGCAGGACGACAACGGCGACACGCTCGCCTACAAAGTCGAGATTCGCGGCTGGAACGAAACTTCCTGGAAACTGCTGCGCGACAAAGTGCGCGAGAAGTACCTGAGTTGGGACTCCACGGCGTTTCCGGACGGAAAGTACGTCCTGCGGATTACGGCTTCGGACGCGCCGTCGAACCCGCCCGATCAGTCGCTCGAGGCGTCGCTTGAGAGCTACCCGTTTTACATCGACAACACGCCGCCGCAGATCACCGGATTGTCGGCGAGAGCAAGCGGCGGCAAAGTGACCGTTCAGTGGAAAGCCAAGGACGCGCTCAGCGTGATTGAGAAGGCCGAGTATTCAGTGAACGGCGGAGACTGGACCGTGGTGGAACCGTCGACCAGGCTTTCGGACTCGCCGGAACTGGACTACCGCCTCACGCTCGACCGCGCGGGCACGGCCGAGGTGACCATCGCCGTGCGCGTCACCGACGAATACGAGAATCAGTCGGTGGACAAAGTGGTGGTCCGCTAGCCGATGGCCGGTTGGGCGGCGGAGCGGATGGCTTCGTCGCGGCGGTCCATATCGCGGACGACCGTGCGGGAACCGGCCCATAGAACCAACGCCAGAAGGCTGCTCAGCACGGGGATGATCACCATCGCCTGCTGGAGGCCGGTGGCCCTGGCGGCTTCGGTCATCCCCGCCGAGCCGGCCGCTGCGGCGGCACGGCGAGCCATTGTGTCGCTCAGGTGGCCGGTGAGGTAGGGCCCGAACGAAGCTCCGCACAGGTACATCAGCATGAAGTAGACCGCCATGGCGGTGCCGCGTTTGGCGGGCGGGACAATGTCCTGAATCGACGAGTAGACCAGGCCGTAGTAAGAGTTCATGGTGCCGTAGGCGAAGGTGAGCAGCGCCACCGCCACCAGCAGGTTGCCGGCGGGCAGCACGATACCGAGATAGGCGGCCGGAGCGCCGGCCATGGCGATGAACGCGGCGAGCCTCATGCGCCCGTTGCGGCGCAGGCGCACCGCACGGTCGCCCCAATGACCGGCCAACAGGCCGCCGGCAACTCCGCCGATCAGATAAACCACCCCGGTGGCGACTCCCGACCGCGCGAGCGAAACCCCGTGGATGCGGCTCATAAAGGCCGGCAGAAAGGTTCCGATGGCGTACATATTGAAGTTAAGGAATACGCCCGAAGCGATGATCCACACAAAGGTAAACGACCACATGGGCCCGGTCGCCGCTCCCGCCGCCTTGCTCTCGGTCGCGCCGCGAACCGGCTCGTGGAGCATCAAAAGCGCCGGCACGAGAACAATCGCCGGCAGCGCAGCCGCCACCATGGCGGTGCGCCAGCCCCAGGCCTGCGCGATGGGACCGCTGAAGAAGTAGCTCAGCGCTCCGCCCACCGGCACGCCCAGCATGAATAGGGAGAGCGCGCGGGCGCGTTGAGAGGTGGGGAACAGGTCGCCGATCCAACTCGTGCCGGTGGGAGCGGCGATGGCCTCGCCGACCGCGACTCCGAGCCGCGAAACGACGAGGGTCAGAAAGTTGAAGGCAAGCCCCGCGGTGGCGGTGAGCGAACTCCAGACAATGAGTCCGGCGGCGAGAAGCTTGCGGCGGCTCCAGCGGTCCGCGATGTAGCCGAGCGGCACGCCCACCAGAGCGTAGAGCCAGATGAAGGCGCTGCCGATGAGGCCGAGTTCGGCGTCGGATAAGCCGAACTCCTTGCGAATCGGCTCGGCGAGGGCGCCCGGCACCTGCCGATCGTAGAAGTTCAGGGTGTTGACCGCGACCAGAATCAACAACGAGGTGAGTAGCCCGCGCTCCCGCATGGGGACCTATCGTAACATTCTTTACGCGCCGAACATACAATGGAAGCTCATGCGAAAGCTCCTGGTGGTTTCGGCGGCGCTGCTGTGCGCCTCTTGCGTTGCACATCGCAACACGGCACGGGTCAGCCCGCCGGCGCCGGTCGAACGAGAGGCGGATCCCGGCGACGACGGCGGCGAGCGCGAGGATTCCTATCGCGAGGCCGCGGAGTTTTCCCTGCTCCGGCGCGCGCCGGAAGGCATGGCGCTCCCGGTGGAAAGGTACCTCGAGGCCAAGCGCCACGCCGAGCGCATGCCGCTGCTCCGGCATTCGGCGGGCAAGGGACGCGAGGCGGCGCTCGGTTCCTGGCAGCCGTTAGGGCCCGGCAACATCGGCGGGCGGACGCGATCCATCCTGATCAACCCGGCCAATCCGAAGATCATGTACGCCGGAGCGGTGGGCGGCGGAGTGTGGAAAAGCACCGACGGCGCACAGTCCTGGTTCCCGCTGACCGACCTGCTGCCGAGCATCGGCATCGGCGCTCTGGCGATGGACCCGCAGAACCCCGACATTCTCTATGCGGGCACCGGCGAATACTACACGGGCTCGACGCGCGGCGATTCCATTCGCGGCTTGGGGATTTTTCGTACCACCGATGGCGGCGCCACCTGGTCGCAACTGCCGGCCACAGCCACCTCGAGCTTTTACTACACCAACAAACTGGCGGTCAGCCCGGCCAACAGCCAGCATATTTACGCGGCGACCTATGGCGGCGTGTGGGCGAGCCTCGACGGCGGAGTCACCTGGAAGCGGGTGCTCGACCGCACCTCCCCCAACAATGGCTGCCAGGATCTGGTGATGCGCTCCGACCAGGCGACGGATTACGTGTTTGCCGCCTGCGGCATGTCCGTGACCCCGCAGACGGTGATCTATCGCAACGTGGACGCGGGCGGCGGCGGCAGTTGGGAGCAGGTGTTCTCGGCTCCGAACATGTCCAGGACCTCACTGGCGATCGCGCCGTCGAATCAGAGCACCATTTACGCCGTGTCGGCAAGCGCCGAGAGCGGCGATTATCACAACGGGCTTCTCGGCGTCTACCGTTCACAGTCGAACGGCGACAAGGACAGCTGGCAGACCCGCGTGAACAATCAGGATGCCAACCGGCTGAATACGGTGCTGTTTACCAATCCACGGGAAGGCATGGCCGACATCTGCTCGGGCGGCAAGGCGCAGTACAGCAATCAGGGCGACTACGACAACGCGATTGCCGTGGATCCGCTCAATCCGGACGTGGTTTGGGTGGGAGGAATCGATGTCTTCCGCTCCGACGATGGCGGCGCCAACTGGGGAATCGCGGGGTTCTGGCAGGCTTCGGCGCCTCAGCTCGTGCATGCCGACGTTCACGCATTCGTCTTCCAGCCGGGCTACAACGGCGGGGACAACCAGAGGCTGATCGTCGCCACCGATGGCGGAATTTTCTCGACCGACAACGCTCTGGCGGCTACGGCTCAAGGGGATCGCGCGGCTTGCTCGCCCTATCCGACGCAGATAGTGTGGACGAGTTTGAACAACTCTTACGCGGCCACGCAGTTCTACCACGGCAGCGTTTACCCGGGCGGGGGCGCGTATTGGGGCGGGACGCAGGACAACGGCGCGGTCCGCGGGTCGGACGGCGCGGGTGCGAACGCGTGGAGGCGCGTGATCAGCGGGGATGGCGGGTTTACCGCGATCGACCCGACCGACCCCAACCTGATTTACGGCGAGAGCCAGAACCTCGCGTTCAGCCGGTCCGTCAACGGGGGCATCACGTTTTCAAGTGCTCTTCGGGGAATCACCGAGAACACATCGAACTTCCTGTTCATCACGCCGTTTGAAATGGATCCGAGCCAGCCCAAGCGCCTCTATCTCGGGGGCAGGACATTATGGAAGACCACCGACGGCGCGCTGAACTGGAGCGCTGCGTCGGCACCGGTCGCGAGCGGCAGCATCAGCGCGATCGCCATCGCGCCTTCGGCTCCGGCCAAGATGGTGATGGCTACATCGACCGGATTGATACTCCGCAACAGCGATGCCCTATCGGCCACCGACTCGACCGTGTGGAGTTCGTCGTCGCCGCGCACGGGCTACGTTTCGCGCCTCGCGTTCGATCCCGGAAATCCGGACATCGTGTATGCGACCTACAGCCAGTTCAAAGCGTCCGCATCCCAGAACCACGTTTACAAATCGACCGACGGCGGCGCCACCTGGACCGGCATTGACGGCAGCGGTGATACAGGACTGCCGGACATTCCCGTGTTTTCGATCATCGTGGATCCGCAGAACACCTCGAATCTCTATTTGGGAACGGACCTCGGCGTATTTTTCTCGCCCGACGGCGGGAACACGTGGTCGCGCGACGATGCGCCGTTTGCCAATACGGTCACCGAAGTGCTCACGCTCGACCGTTCGAGCGGCACTCCGGTGCTCTACGCATTTACTCACGGGCGCGGGGTCTGGAAGACGCCCTTGCCTGGAAACGGTCCGGGCTGCAGTTACGCGCTGTCGACCGGAGCGGTGAAGGTTCCGGTCACCGGCGGGTCCGCCGAAGTGAAAGTGGATACGGCGGATGGATGCGTATGGTCGGCGTTGAACGTAGCGGGCACGGCCGGGGTCAGCAGTCCGGCAGTCGGCAAAGGACCGGGGAGTTTCAACATCACAGCGGGCTCGAACACGGGGGCCGCTCGGACATCGCGAATTACAGTCCAGGATCGGGCGGTCGCTGTACAGCAGGACGGCGCTCTCAACCCGTCGGGGAATGACGACCAGCAGTCGGCGTTCGACCTGAGTCCCCTGCCCGCCATCGCCATCGAGGATACGCGCGGGATGACGGAGGCGGCCGATGATCCGGTGCATTCCTGCACGAAATCGAAGGACGCAAAGACGGTCTGGTTCCAGGCGACCGCACCCAACGCCGGAACGCTTTCCGTTAACTGGTACGCGTACCGGCCGGACACGGGGACCGATGCCGGTACGGTGCTGACCGTCTACGATGATGCCGGAAAGGAACTGGCCTGCTCAGTGCTGCCACAGTCGGCAGGACTGTTCTCGCGGACGATCACAGTGCCGGTAAAAGACAAGCAGCGGGTGCTGATCGAAGTGAGCGCAACCACGTTTGGTGCTCCTGCGGGGGCGGAGGCGGTGGGAGGGACGCTCCTGCTCACGGCCCAAATGCGTTGAGCGAAGCGGCGCAGTCAGTTGCGCCGGTTCACACTATGAAGGAGGGGGCAGGCTCGCAAACCTCTCAAAAATCGGACAAGTTCAGTCTGGTCTGGAGATTGCAGAAGAATTCGACGGCTTCCTCAAATGGCGCAGAAAAAGACGTTCTCCGAGTGGCTATCGCCCATCGTTTATCTCTCGAACAACCTGATCAGCCTGTTGGGCGTGGTGATGGTGACCACGGCGACGGTGCTGTTCATTTTCCTCATGCCGATGTTCTGGTCCGGGACGGCGGAGAACCCCTATATGGGTCTGCTGGTTTTCATGCTGCTCCCCGGCGCCTTCATCGGCGGGTTGCTGTTGATTCCGCTCGGCATCCTGGTACGCAGCAAACGCGAGCAGAGCAAGGGGCTGTACCCGGCGAGTTTTCCGCCGGTGGATCTGCGCAACTACGAGTTCAAGAAGCTGATCGGCTTCGTCGCCGTGACCACCGTCATCAACCTGGTGATCGCCGGGCAACTGACCTACGGGGCGGTGAGCTACATGGATTCGGTCGAGTTTTGCGGGAAGACCTGCCATACCGTGATGCAGCCGGAATTCACGGCTTATCAGAACTCGCCTCACGCCCGGGTGGAATGCGTGAAGTGCCATATCGGACCGGGAGCCGGCTGGTTCGTAAAGAGCAAGTTGAGCGGGGTGGGCCAGGTGATCGCGGTTACGTTCCACAGCTATCCGACGCCGATTCCGACTCCGGTCCGGAACCTGCGCCCGGCGCGGGAGACGTGCGAAACCTGCCATTGGCCGCAGAAGTTCGGCGGCGAGCGGCTGCGTGTCATCAATAAGTATGCCGACGACGAAGCGAACGCGCAGACCAAGACCGCGCTCCTGATGAAAATCGGGGGTGGCCTGGCAAAAGGCATCCACGGGATGCACATGGCCCCCGGCATTCAGATGCGCTACGCGCCGGCTGACGAATCGCGCCAGACCATCCCGGTGGTGGATTACACGACAGGCGACGGGAAATGGGTTCGTTTCGTTGCGGCGGGTACCAAGCCCGAAGATGTCGCGAGGATGGGCAACGAATCGACCATGCGCGTGATGGACTGCATGGACTGTCACAACCGTCCGAGCCATACCTACCAACTGCCTGAGCGCGCGGTGGACAACGCCATGTCGGCGGGGAATATCTCGACGGCTCTTCCGTTTGCGAAAAAGGAGAGCCTGGAACTGCTCAAAGGGGACTATCCGACACAGGACGACGCACGGCAGAAGATCGTCGCCGGCTTCGAACAGTTCTATCAAAACAAGTACCCGCAGGTGTGGGGCTCGCGCAAGGACGAGGTCACGCGGTCGGCCAATGCGGTGGCGAAGGTGTACACGGATAACGTTTTCCCCGAGATGAAGGTGAAATGGGGTGGGTATCCGAACAACCTCGGCCACACCGATTTCCCCGGATGCTTCCGGTGCCACGACGATAATCACGAAGCTCAAGGTGGAAAGAAGATCTCGCAGGACTGCAATGCCTGTCACAGCCTGCTCGCGATGGAGGAGGCTCAGCCGAAGATCCTGACGGATCTGGGCGTGGCTCCGCCGGCGGCCGGGAGCGGCGCGGCGAAGTAGCCTCCAATCCAGCCGGTAGCGCGAGGTTTCCCACCCGAGGTGCGCCTGGGTGGGATGACGCTGCGGTAAAGGACAACAGTGTCCGCAATTTCAACAGTTTAAGATTCTAATATCTGGTTATTGGATTGCAGCGTCAGTTCTACAGGAGGCCTCATGAAGAAGTTGACCCAGTTTGTAGTTCCGGCCGCGATTTTGGGTTTGGGGCTGTTTACGGCAACCCAGAGTTTCGGCAGCGCCAAGATCGTCAAAGAGACGGGCGTGAAGAACTGCAAAGCCTGCCACACCCAAGGCAAGGAACTGAACGATGCGGGCAAGTGTTTCAAGGACAAAAAGGAATTGAAATCCTGCAACATCGCGGCTCCGGCCCCGGCCAAGTAGGCAGTAAGCAATTGAAGTAAAGGAGAACTGCAGGTCATGGGCACGTGGATCCGAGTGGCGTTGCTGATGGTGGGAGGCGCGTTGTTCATAACGGCGCAGAATTCCGCCAATGAAGTTTGCGCCGGGTGTCACGAACAGGCGAAAAAGCTGGTGGGCACCGCTCACGGGCCGCTGGCCTGCAGTCAATGTCATCCCAAGCACGACGACTACCCGCATCCGGCGAACATCGCCAAGCCGGCGTGCGCTTCGTGCCACGCCGACGCGGGGCGCGACTATTCGCAAAGCATCCACGGTCAGCAGGCGGCCAAGGGCAATGCCGCGGCGCCGGAGTGCTCGACCTGCCACCAGAGCGCGCACGAAGTGCTCGATCCGCAGTCGGTCGATTTCCGGAAATCCGTTCCGGATACCTGCGGGATGTGTCATGACAAAGTCGCCGAGCAGTACAAAGGCTCGATTCACGGACAGGGACTGGCGCGCGGCGAAATGAACGCGGCGGTTTGTACCGACTGCCACGGAGAGCACAAGATTCTGGCGGCCAAGAGCGAAGACTCTCCGGTGCATGGTTCTCACGTGCGGGAGACCTGCGGACAGTGTCACGGCAATGTGGCGCTGGCGCGGCGCTTCGGGATGCCGGCGGATCGCATCACCTCATTCGACGCTTCGTTCCACGGACTGGCGGCCAAGAGCGGCGCGCAAACCGTGGCCAACTGCGCAAGCTGCCATGGCGTGCACAACATCCTGCCCTCGAACAACCCGGCGTCGATGATTTCGGCCAAGAATCTGCCCTCCACCTGCGGCAAGTGCCATCCGGGAGCCGGAACACGCTTCGCGCTGGGACCGGTGCATCAAACCGAAGGCCACAACGAGCCGCAGGGCATCGGCTGGGTGCGCGGCTTCTACCTGTTCGCGATTCCGTTCACCATCGGGTTGATGCTGCTCCACAACGGCGGCGACCTGATTCGCAAACTGGTGCGGCACTTCAACGGCGTGCCGCAGCGCTTCGCTTCCGCTCACGAAGGCGAGTTGAGGATGCTGCCGTTTGAGCGGGTGTCGCACGCGATGCTGGCCACGTCGTTCATCATCCTGGCCTACAGCGGGCTGGCGCTGAAATATCCGGACACGGTGTGGGCCAAGCCTTTCGTGATGTTCGAGGAAAGCCTGCAGATGAGGCGCTGGGTGCACCGCATCGCCGCGGTGGTGATGATGGTAGTTTCCGTGATGCACGTTTTCGGGCTCATCCTCAGCCGGAAGTTGCGCCAGCACTGGTACGAGATGCTGCCGAAGTTGAACGACGCAACGGTGGGGCTGAAGGCAATGCTGTACAACCTGGGCTTCACCAACCAGAAGCCGGAAGTGCCCTCGCACAGCTATGTCGAGAAGGCGGAGTACTGGGCAGTGGTTTGGGGCACCATCGTGATGGTGCTGACGGGCCTGCTGCTATGGGCCAACAACTGGTCGCTGCAGTTTCTACCCAAGTGGGTGCTCGACATTGCGACCGCGGTTCACTGGTATGAAGCGGTGCTCGCCTCGCTTGCGATTCTGGTGTGGCACTTCTACTCGGTAATTTTCGATCCGGAAGTGTACCCGATGGATTTCGCGTGGCTCACCGGACGCAGTTCGCGACGCCGCGAAAACGGGCACTCCGATACGGCGGAAACCGATCCCGCGAAGGCAGAAGAGACTTCCACCGCCAAGTAGCCTTCAGCAGGGTAGTTTGGGCAGAATTGCCTTTAACAATTGAATCAGCGTGCCGCGGACGCGGTCGCCGGTTTCAAGCACCTCATCGTGATTGATCTTCTGGGGCAGGATGCCGGCTGCCATGTTGGTGACGCAGGAAATGGCCAGGCACTTCATCCCCATGTGGTTGGCGACGATTACTTCAGGAACCGTGGACATGCCGACCAGGTCGGCGCCGATGGTTCGCAGGTAGCGGATTTCGGCGGGAGTTTCGTAACTCGGCCCGCTCAATGCGGCGTACACGCCCTGATGGAGAGTAATGCCCAGAGAGGCGGCGGCATCGAGGGCGATGGCGCGGCACTCAGCCGAGTAGGCATCCGACATATCGGGGAAGCGCGGACCAAGCGCATCATCATTGGGACCCACCAGAGGATTGAATCCCTGGAGATTGATGTGGTCGGAGATGAGCACGAGCGCGCCTTGACCATAGCTGAGGTTGATGCCGCCCGCGGCATTGGTAAACACCATCGTGTTGACGCCGCGCCGGCGCAGTTCGCGAACCCCGAAGGTAACCTGGGCGGGCGTGTAGCCTTCGTAGTAGTGGGCTCGTCCGGCCATGACGACAATCTCAAGATCACCGATTTTGCCGAAGACGAGTTTGCCCGCGTGGCCCACGGCGGTCGACGCCGGCCAACCGGGGATGGACGAATACGGTATGGATTCGGCGCCGGTCAACTCATCGGCGAAAGCTCCCAGACCGCTGCCGAGCACGACACCGATACGCGGGCTCACAGCAGCATACCGGCGATGCAGGCGCTCATGAAATTCGCCATCGTTCCCGCCGCGACGGCTCGCAAGCCGAAGCGGGCGAGGTCGGACTTGCGCGAGGGAGCGAGCGCGCCGATACCGCCGATTTGAATCGCAATGGAACTCAGGTTGGCGAAACCGCAAAGTGCGTAGGTGGCGATGGTGAACGAGCGCGGGTCGAGCGAAGCCTGCAATTTTCCGAGGTCGATGAAGGCGACAAATTCGTTGAGGATGAGGCGCGTGCCCAGCAGGTTGCCGATCGAGGCGCAGTCGTTCCATTTGACCCCGAGCAGCCAGGCAACGGGCGCGAACAGCATGCCGAGAATCGACTGCATCGATTGGGGGAACCAGCCCATGCCGGGCAGTCCGTGAATGAATCCGAGAATTCCGTTGAACATTGCAATGAGCGCGACAAATGCGATGAGCATCGCGCCGATGTTGAGCGCCAAGTGCAAGCCGTCGCTTGCGCCGCGCGCGGCGGCGTCGATGATGTTGACCCCGGGCTTTTCGACTTCCACCTTCACGCCGCCGGCGGTTTCGGGAGTCTCGGTCTCGGGCATCAGCATTTTGGCCAGCATGATGGTGGCCGGGGCGGTCATGATGACGGCGGTGAGCAGATGGCGTATTTCGACGCCCGCGACGCGAACGTAGGCGGCCATGACGGCGCCTGAGACGTGCGCCATTCCGCTGGTCATGACGGTGAAGAGTTCCGATTGCGTCATGTTGGCGAGGAATGGGCGGATGGTGAGCGGCGCTTCGGTCTGCCCCATGAAGATGCTGGCGGCGACATTGGTGGACTCGGCGCCGCTGGTGCCCATGACGCGCTGCATGACAAGCGCCATGGCTTTGACGAAGATCTGCATCACGCCGAAGTAGTAGAGGATGGCGAAGAACGATGCAATAAAGATCACGATGGGCAGCACTTGAAACGCGAACACCAGGCCGATGGGCGGCTGGTTGACGCCGAGCTGGCCGAAGACGAACGCACTACCCTGGTCGGCATAGCCCAACATGTAGTTGACGCCGTCGGAGGCTTTTTTGAAGAAAAACCCGAGGTCGGTGCGGAGGACCAGGAAGGCGAAGACGAACTGGAGCCCGAGTCCCCATGCGAGGACCCGGGGTTGAATGGCACGGCGGTTCGAGGAGAACAGGAAGCACACCGCGAGTATGGAGAGGATGCCGAGCAGTCCGGTAAAACGATCCATGGAAGAAAGCAGTGTATCAGTTCCCGGACTTAGGTCGATCAGACGACATACGGTTTGCGGTAAACGCGCGTGAGCATGCGATTGGCTTCGGCGTCGCCGGCGAACTTCGGTCCGGCTTCGAGCGTCAGCTTACGGCCGGTGCGGTAGCTGATGTTGGCCAGATGACACAAGCCGGCGCTCAGCACGGCATTGCCGATTTCGTCGTGCAGTTCTTTTGAATTGCGCGAACGGCAGGCAGCCAGGAAGTTCTGCATGTGGAGCGAGGTGGCATCGCCTCCGGCGGTGCGCTCGGGGCGCTCGTCGAAGATGACTTCGTTGCTCTCGCCCTTGAAGATCTGGAAGCCCTGGTCGCTTTGCGCGGCCCATCCTTCGGTGCCATAGAAAAGGTCGCCGATCATGATGTTGAGCGGCGCGGCGTTGCGCGGTGCTGTGGCGGCGGGAGCGGGCGCGTTGGATGGAGCGGCAGCGGGTTGCGGCGCGTTGGCCGGAGGCATGGGACGCCGCGACGCGTTCGAACCTTCCGCGCCGGTGAGCAGGCCGCGGACCTCGAAGACGAGCTGGCGTCCGCCGAAGTCGAAGGACGCGGTGAGCGTGTTGGGGGTCTCCTGGTCGTCGTCGTAGACGAACTTACCGCCGAAGGCGTAGGCGGCTTTGGGCCATTCGGGATCGCCCATGCCCCACCGCGCGATGCCCATTTCGTGCACGCCCTGGTTGCCGATGTCGCCGTTGCCGGTGTCCCAGAACCAGTGCCAGTTATAGCGGAAGCGGAGTTCGTTGTAGGGGCGCATGGGAGCGGGACCGAGGAACAGGTCCCAATTGACACCGGGCGGCGTGGGCGCGTCGGGCTTGTGGCCGATGGAAACGCGGCGCTTGTAGCACAGGCCCTTGGCCATATAGATTTTGCCGATGGCGCCACCCTGCAGGGCTTCGATGCCGCGCATCTTGAAGGGAGTGGAGCGGTGTTGCGAGCCCACCTGGAAAATGCGTTTGGTTTCGCGCGCCACCTGCACCATGCGATGGCCTTCGTAGATGTTGTAGCAGGCGGGTTTTTCGCCGTACACGTCCTTGCCGGCCTTCATGGCCCAAATCGCGGCGAGGGCGTGCCAGTGGTTGGGCGTGGCGATGGAAACGGCTTCGACCTTGGCGTCGGCGAAGGCGTCGCGCATATCTTCGTACTCCGCGGCCTTCTCCGCGCCGTTGCGGGTCAGCGACGCCTGAGCGCGCTCGCGGGCCGCCTGGTTCACGTCGCAAAGGCCGACCACGCGCGCTTCAGAGAGCCGCGAGTAGATGCCGAGATGAGCGCTGCCGCGGCCGCCGAGGCCGACGATGGCGACATTGATCCGGTCGTTTGCGCCCCACACACGAAGAGCGGAGGCAGCGGTTGCGGCGCCGAGAAAATAGCGGCGGGTAGTAGCTTGCGACATGGCCGAATTATATCAGGAGGTCCTGATCGGCCAAGCGCGCGGCGGGGTTCAATTGCGATCCTTGTCGGGCGCGGTCTCGCCCTTTCGCCGCAGCGTGGGAGCCTTTTTCTTCGGCTGAGCGTCTTTCTTCTCGGCATCTTTTTTTTCGGCCGGGTCAGTCGACGCTTTCAGGGCTTTCAAATCCTCTTTGTCCTTGCGCTCCTTGGCCTCCACCTCGGCGGTGCGCTCGGTCAGGTCCTGAGCCGAGAGTTCCGCGCTGTCCTGGGTGGTTTCGATGGCCTGCTTCATCGCGAACTCGTAGCGCGCGTAATCACGGCCGGGCTTTTCGTCGAGCTTCTTCAAAATGCCGAGCATCTCGTTTTCCGCGTCGGCGACGGCCTTCATGCCTTCGGAGATGGGCACCTTGCGCTTGAGCGCGTCGTCGGCGACGGTGTCGATGGCTTCGATGATCCGGGCGTAATCCTCGAGCGAATCGTGAATCATGACGCTGCGGCCGGCCTTTTCGGCGGCGAGCAAGGTTTTGATGAGGTCCACTCGCTCGCGGGCGAACTTGAGGTACAGCTTGAGGCGGAGATTGGGGTCCTGAGCCTCACGCACCTGGTCGGCTTCGTCGGCGGTGAGGAAATCGCGATCCTGAGCGCGGAGCGAGAGGCCCGCGGCGCAGAGAGCGAACAATGCCAGCCATCGCATGATTGCTGCCTCCTAGTTCTTCCTGGTCATGATGCCGTTCAACAGGTCGTCGTGCACCTGGTGAAAGCGTTCCTCGGCTTTTAGAACGGCCAGCCGGTCGGCCACGTCGAATTCGTTCTCGAGATTGGTGAGACGGCGCAGCATTTCGCGCAGGTGCAACTCGGCCCGCTTGAAATATTTCGGATTTTTCCGAGGCTGCTTACCGGTGGCGGAAAGCGCTTCGTAAGAGAGTTCGACCGAGCCGATGGCCTCGTCGAGCGCCTTGCGGGCGTCGGCAGCCTTGCCGGCGGCGTAGGCGTCGCGCGCTTCCGTGATGCAGTGGTTGGCGTTGTCGAGGGCGCGTTCGGATTTGCGTTCGAGATTGGGCTCGGCCTTGATAGCCTCGAGGTCACCGGCAATCGCGACGGTTGCGGCCAACACGGCCAAAAAAAGGATCGGCGATTTCATTTCTTGCTCAATTCGTGTTTCAGGATTCGCACCCGCTGGCGGGCCTTGAACTCCTCGTCCGGACGCTGGTTCTGGCTCAATTCGAGGAACTTCTCATAGCTTTCCATGGCCGGGCGAATCTGTTTCAGGTGATCGAGGCACAGCGCGCGGAAGTAGTGGTGAGCAGCAGTTTCGCCGTTGAGCGCCTTGACACGGTCGAGAGCGCCAAGCGCCTCGGGGTAGCGTTCGGCGAGAATGAGCACGCCCGAGAGTTCGTTCCAGCTTTCAAGTGCATCGGGCTTCAATTGCGCCGCGGCGTTGAACTGTCCGGCCGCTTCGGGAAACTTGCGTTGATCGCGGAGCATGCGGCCGGCGAGCATGCGCAGATCGAAATTGCGGGGTTCGGATTGGACGGCGGCGGCGAGCGTCGCGAAGGCTTTGTCGTTCCGGCTTTCGCGCAAGTACGCTTTGACGAGCGTCATCCGGTTTGCGGCAGTGGGCGAAGCCTGCACGGCCGCTTCTAGCCGCGGGATGGCTTCGGCGCTCTGGCCGGCCTCGAGAAGCAATTGCCCGGCGCGCTCCTGGGCCGCGGGGTTATCCGGAAACTGGGCGTAGATCGCCGCCGCTTCGCGGTTGCGCTTGCTCCGCTCGTAAAAATCGGCGAGTTCGAGAAGGCTGTCACGATAAGCCGGATCGAGCGACGCCGCTTTCTGATAGTGGACCGCCGCTTCGTCAAGACGCTGGCCGGCCGCCAGGGCGCGGCCCATCCCGGCTTCAGCCGGAGCTGACCTGGGATCGAGTTTGAGTGCGCGCTCGAACGCGGCGGCGGCTTCGGACGGTTGGCCGGAACTGAGGAGGGCTTCGGCCAGGTAGTAGTTCGGGCGGAATTCGGCGGGCCTAGTCTCGGCCGCGTGCGCCAGAAGAAGCGCGGCGTCGGCGGGCTGCTTTCCGCGGAGAAGCAGGATGCCGAGGTTCAACTCCGCTTCATAGAGACCGGGCTTGAGTTGGAGCGTTCGTCGGTACTCCTGAATCGCTTCGGCGTCGCGCTGGGTGAGGCTGTAGGCGAGGGCGAGATGAAAGTGGGCGGAGTAGTCGGTCGAATCGGCGCTGATGGCCTTGGAAAACGCGTCGATCGCGGCCTGGTACTGCTTGTCCTCGAGCGCTTTGAGACCCTGGCTCTGCAGGTCGGCGCCGGCGCTCTGCAGGAGTGCGACTAAGACGGCCCAGACCATACCTGATTCAAGTTTAGCGAACTACCCCGTTGCGCTGGGCCGGGTCGCGTGCTAACGATTGACAATGACCCGTTTTACTCGCCGCGACCTGGGCCGTCTGGCGGCCGCGATTCCGATTCTGAGCGAAGCGGCGTTCGCGCAGCTTTCGATGGTGCGCGGAATGCCGCCTGATGCCGTCAAGATCAATGCCAACGAAAACCCGCTTGGGCCTTGCGCCGAAGCCGCCGAGGCTATGCTGGCGGTGGTCCGGAAAGGGGGGCGATATCTCTACGAAGAGACGTTCACGATGACGAACACGCTGGCGGCTCAGGAGAACGTGCGCCCGGAGTGCGTGGTCGCCTACCCCGGTTCGAGCCTGCCGCTGCATCACGCGGTGCTCGCGTTTACCTCGCCCACCAGGAGCCTGGTGGTCGCCGACCCGGGCTATGAAGCGGCCGAGCGCGCGGCGGAATTCGCCGGATCGCCGGTTAAACGCATACCGCTGACCAAGAGCGTTGCCCACGACGTAAAGGCGATGGCCGCGGTGGACAACGCGGGATTGATCTATGTCTGCAATCCGAACAACCCGACGGGGACGCTGACTCCGCGCTCCGACATCGAATGGCTGCTCGAACACAAGCCCGCCGGTTCGGTGGTGCTGCTCGACGAGGCTTACATCCACATCGCGGGCGAAGCGCCCTGCACGGACCTGGTCGCCGCCGGCAAAGACCTGATTGTGCTGCGGACGTTCTCGAAGATTTACGGCATGGCCGGGTTGCGTGCCGGCGCAGCGATCGGGCGTCCGGACCTGGTTGAGAAAATACGCGGCTGGAATGCCGGAGCGCTGCCGGTGACCGGAATGGTGGGCGCGACGGCGAGCCTGAATTCCAAGACAGTGGTTCCGGAGAGGCGCAAGATCATCGGGCAGATCCGCTCGGACACGTTCGAGTTCCTCGACAAGCACAACTTCAAATACGTACCGAGCGTGAGCAACAAGTTCATGGTCGACACGGGACGCCCGGGGCGCGAAGTGATCGACGCGATGGCGCGCGAGAAAGTATACATCGGCCGTGTCTGGCCATCGTGGCCAACGCATGTGCGCGTGTCGGTGGGCACGGCATCCGAGATGGAGAAATTCAGGACTGCCTTTCTAAAGGTGATGGCCTGAGGGTGGAGAGGCGCTCGGCAAAATCGAGCGCGCGGATGAGGCTGGTGGTGGAGGCGATTCCCTGCCCCGCGATATCGAAGGCGGTGCCGTGATCGACCGAGGTACGGATAATCGGCAGTCCGAGCGCCACATTCACGCCTGCTTCAAAGTCGAGTAGCTTGAGGGGCACGTGCCCCTGATCGTGATACATGCAGACGATGGCGTCGAATTTCTTTTTCCGCACGGCCATGTAGAACACAGTGTCGGGCGGGAACGGTCCCTCGACCGGCATTCCCTGCGCGCGCGCCCATTCAATAGCGGGCTGAATCTCGCGGATCTCTTCATCGCCGAACAAGCCGTTCTCGCCGGCGTGCGGATTGAGACCCGCCACGGCGATGCGGGGTTGGGGGATGAGGCGCGAGACGGCATCGCTGGTGAGACGCAGAATGGTTTGAATGCGTTCGCGCCTGGCCATGCGGATGGCTTCGGCGAGCGAGACGTGTGTGGACACGTGGGTGACGATCAACTGGTCCGACACGAGCATGATGGTGACGTCTGAAACGCCGCAGAGTTCGCCGATCAGTTCGGTGTGTCCGGTGAACTTCGGGTCGCTGAGCTGCGTGGCTTCTTTGTTCATCGGCAAGGTGACCATCGCCCCGATCTTTCCGGCGAGCGCGGCCCGGGTAGCCGAAACGACGTAGGAACGGGCGGCGGCGCCGGATTTGGCGTTCAGAGCGCCGGGGGTGACGTCAACGCTCGACAGCAGGTGATGGTCGACGACATTGAGCGCTCCGGTCTGGTAATCGGCGGGGGTGCGAATGGATCGAAGCGGCACCGAATCCCGGTTGTACACCTGGATGGCGGCAGCATCGCCATAGGCCACGAACGGCTGGCGAATCTCGCCGCGCGCGAAGGCTTTGAGCAGAATTTCCGGACCGACTCCGCTGGAGTCGCCCATGGTGATTCCAAACATGATCAATGACCTTTGCTTTCGAAATCGAGCTTCATTCGGTTGCCGGCTCCGGCCGATCCGGCGAAAACAAACGGATTGGCGAATGTTTCAAAGATATCGCGGCAGGCGGCGACGGCGCTCGCATCCCCGCCGCAAAATACACGGCCGCCCCGTTCGCGGACCTGCTCCCACCAATCGCAGACCGGAGCATCGATGTAGGCGATACCGCGGGTTCGCAATTCCTGCGCCGCGACCTCGGATTCTTCCGGTGTGCAATTGCCGGTATTGATCAGGATCGTCGCGGGGCGGAAAACGGGAAAGAGACCCAGAATAATCTCGTATGCCGGCAGACAGACCAGGATGCGGCGGCAGCGCAAAGCCAGTTCGAACGCACACGCGGAATCGGCTCCTGCCGTGGTGAGCCATCGAATGCGATCCGGGTGCGTGTCGCAGCCAATGACGTCAAAACCGCCGCGGATCAAACACTCGACGAGCGCAGAGCCAAGCCTTCCCACGCCGATGACGCCGACGGCACTCACAACTTCTGGATATCACGTTTTGGCCGGGTGGCGATGAAGGCCAGCTACTTCTTGGTGGTCGGCGTGTAGTAGCGGGAGAGCCAGCGGCTTAAGCCGTCGAGACCGGGAAAGAGCATGCGCTCGGTGATGCCGGCCTGGTCGAGTTTGTCCCGAACTTCCCATTTGAGCGCCGCGGGAATGATGATGCGGCGCGCCAGCCCGGTTTCCTGCTCGAGCAATTTATCGAGGGCGCGAGCCGGGTTGTTCATGAGCGAGAAGAGGGCGAACTGGTTGACGATGCGCGCATCGACCGACGGAGGCTCGAGAAAGACGACGAAGTCCTCCTTGGCGAGATCGTCGAATTCGCGCAGCGAAGTTGCGACACGGTCGAGCATTTCGGCCGTGAACACGTCGAACATTTCGTCTTCGGCCTGTTTTTTTAATTCCTTCGGCAGCAGGCGCACCGCTTCGCGGTGATTGACGCACCAGATCTGGCCGTCCTGATCGTAGGCGGACAGCTTCTCGGTGGCGAAGTGCATGGCGACCATGGGCGAGTAGGTCCAATCCAGCAGGCGGGTCTGCAATCCGTGATGCTGGGCCAGCGCGAGCCAGTTCCAGACGGAGGCACCCATCTGGCGGTTCGCTTCGGTATGGGCGTATTTCCGGAAGTTCCGGAGCATGGTCGCCTCAAGCCGGGCGATTTTTTTGTAGCCGGATGCGAGCCTCATCAGACCGGTGCTCAGATCAGGAGACGAGTTCCAACTGCCGCGGAAGACGTAGGGCGAACGGAAGCGCTCAATCGAACGGTCCCAACTGTCGCGGTAGACTTCCTCCATCAATTCCGTCCAACTGGACACGGATACGGTGGGAATCATGGCGCGTTATCCTTCCTCTATGCGTATACTCGCAATGGCAGCGGCGCTGGCCGTGTGCGCCTTCGCGCAAACCGCGCAGAAAGACGTTGCCGTCTACGGCCAGAAAATCCATTATCTCGAAGCGGGCAACCCGGATCTTCCCGCCGTGATTCTTCTGCACGGACTGGGAGCGGACTCGGCGTCCTGGGCTTTCAACGTGCAAACGCTGGCGGCGCGCTATCACGTCTTCGCGCCCGACCAACTCGGGTTCGGCGCTTCGGCAAAGCCGATGATCAACTACCGGGTGGCGACACTGGTGGAGTTTCTCGATGGATTCATGAAAGCGGTGAAGGTGCCGAAGGCGACGCTGGTGGGCAATTCGCTCGGCGGTTGGGTGGGGTTGTCGTTCGCGCTCGAGCATCCGGACAAGGTTGAGAGGCTGGCTCTGGTGGACAGCGCTGGTTACTCCCCGCGGCGCTTCGGAATGCCCCCGGCAACGCGCGATCAGATGCAGATTCTAAATCCCTCGACGCTGAGCGGCATGCGCGCGGTCCTGAACCTGGTGCTCTTCAACAAGGCGATGATCACCGATGCCATGGTGGAGCAGGCGTTCAGCGGGATGCTGCGGGCCAATGCCGGTTACACGATTAACGGGTTCATCGACTCGATCCTGCGCAACGACGACGTGGTGGACGGCAGGCTCGGCAAATTGAAGATGCCGGTTCTGATTCTGTGGGGCAAGCAGGACGCGCTGACGCCGCTGGCGATGGGGGAGGCGTTTCATCAGGACATCGCCGGTTCAGAACTGGTCGTTCTCGATCAGTGCGGACACGCTCCGCAAATGGAGAAAGCCGCGGAGTTCAACTCGAAACTGCTGGGCTGGATCGGCGGTCAGGCGGCAAGATAGCCGAGGTACTCGGGATCGCTTTTGGCGAGCGCGTTGCAGAGTTCGCAGGCCAATTCCCACTGTCCGACGATCGGATATTCCATGAGGGCGAGCCGCGCGAGCGCCCCGCTTTTCTCGAGAGCGGCGCGGATGGCGGTGCGTTCGTAAGCTTTAACGGCCAGGGCAAGCCCCCGCACGCTTTCGGGCAGGCGACCGGTTGAGCGCGGATGTGCGCCATGGCGGTCGATGCGGCAGGGCACTTCGACGATATCGTCGTCGTTCAGATCGTCGATCGCGCCGCGGTTGGGCACGTTGACGACGACTTCGCGCGGAGTGCCGGATTCGAGGCCGAGCATCACGTCGAGCGCGATGCGGTGATAGCCGGTGACGGTTTCAAACGGATCGTAGTCTTCCTGCGCCGTCCTGAACGCCGAACCGCCTTCGGCCTCGAGCTTCATGTAAGAGGCGTTGCGCCGCAGCAGGTATTCGCGATAGGTGGCGAGAGCCTGCGCCGGATCTTCGCGGCTGAGCTGATCGAACAGGTCGGCATTCATGCGAGCCAGTTCCTCGCCGCGGCTGGCGCCGGCGCGCAGCTGATTGGCCAGAGCGCGGCGCTGGCTGTAGTAGAAGAACAGGTACTCGGTGGGAATGATGCCGAGTGTTCGAACCAGTTCGGGGTCGAACAGTCCGGCCGGATAGAGGCGCGGGGTTTCGGCAATGGCGCGCGCGGTCACATCTTCGCCTCGCCATGTGACGCGGCGCACCCATCCGAGATGATTCAACCCGGCGTAATCGAAGCTCATCTCCTCGTAAGGCGCGCCGAGCGCCCAAGCGATGCGGTGGCACAGTTCAATGGGCGTGTCGCAGATCCCGATGACCTTCAGATTTGTAAATTGCGCGAGCGCCTGCGTCATCAGGCCGGCGGGATTGGTGAAGCTGACGAACCAGGCAGAAGGCGCGACGCTCTCGACGGTTCGCGCCTGGGCGAGCGTCACCGGCACCGTGCGAAGGGCCATAGCTGCGCCGCCGGGGCCGGTGGTTTCCTGGCCGGCCAGGCCGTGGTCGATTGCGATTCGCTCGTCCCGGGCGCGCGCGGCGATACCGCCGACACGGATGCTGCTGAGCACGAGGTCGGCACCGGCGGCAGCGTCCTCGAGGCGTGGATGCACGGTGATTCTGAAATCCGCCGATTGCCGCCGCGCCACTTCGCGGCTGAGTTTGGCGATGACTTCAGCACGGCCTGTATCGACGTCGTAAAGCGAAAATTCCTCCAAACCGAGGGCGCGCTGCGACTGCGCGAGGCCATGGACCACAAGTGGCGTGCGGACGCCGCCGCCGCCGATCATTACTACTTTCCGCATACTCCTCCCAGGGATTCCGTCGATCGTGCGCCGAATTCGGCCGCGGCGCGAAGGCACTCCGCCGGACGCTCACCCGCGAGCCAGGCGTGTAGAAAGGCGGCGTCAAACGAGTCGCCCGCGCCGGTGGTATCAACAACCGAAGCGGGGTGGGCCGGCTCGAAATGAACCTCACCGTCCCAGAGCAGCGCGGCTCCATCGGAGCCGAGCTTGAGCGCGACGCGCGGCACGCCGGCGCGTAGAAATGTTTCGAGCATTTTCGAAGGGTCTTGTTCGCCCGTCATCCGGGCCGCCTCCCGCTCGTTCGGAAAGAAGACGTCGAGGCGGCGCAGGAACTCGAAAGCCTGGGGATCGGAAAGCCAATCCTCGTTCCAACCGACATCGAGCGAGTAGGTGAAACCCGGTTTGAGCGGTGTTGCGGGATGGATGGGAAAGGCGAGGTGGACGTGCCGCGCGCCGCTGAAATTGGCCGTTTCGAAACGGGACGCAAGATGGCGGTTGGCCCCGCGATAGCTGAAAAAGGCACGGTCGCGCGGGTCCGAGACGGAGACGGTCAACCCGGTGGGCTCTTCCGATTCCACGCAGAGCCGCGAGGTGTCAACACCGAAGGATTGGAGACGTTGCGCAAACCAGGGGTCGTCGCCGGTGATGCCGAAGACAGCGGACCGGGCGCCAAGCCGGGCGAGTCCGCACGCCGTGATGGCTGCGCCGCCGCCCACTTCGCGCGCGAACTTTTCAGCAAACATCTCTTCGCCGGGCTGGGGCCAACGGGGGAAGCCGCTCATCACGAAGTCGATATACAGCTCGCCCGCAGCGATGACGTCCAAGGGGCTCACGCCTTCACCTCAAACGGCCACTCGCGGCGTCCGCGCGCTCGCCACAGGTACGCGGCGGCGCCAAGCGCGAGCAACAGCAGTCCGGCGAGAATGTATCGCGCTCCGCTGGCGGCGAGGATGTACGCCCAACCGAGAAAAGCGACCACGCTCGTCCATGGATAGAGCGGCATCGAGAATGGCCGAGGAATGTCCGGGCGATTGCGGCGGATCAACGTGACGGCGAAGATCTGCGCCATGAACTGAATGAGCACCTGAATGACGATCAGCCCGTTGATCAGAGTGTCGAGGTCAAGCAGGCAGGCGAAGGCGGATGCGATTCCGATACTGAGCACGGAGAACGAAGGGAAATTTTTCGTGGGATGGAGACGGGCAAAAACCTGAAAGAAGCGCCCGTCCGACGCGGCTGCGTAGGGAACGCGCGAGTAGCCGAGCAGGACCGCGAACACCGACGCGAGCGTGGTCCAGAGCACGAGCACGGTAGCCACCCGAGCCGCCGTGTTGCCGTGAATCCGCTCGATGAAGTCGCTCACGATGGCCGTGGATTTGACGGCTTGCTGCCACGGCACGACGCCCAGAATCGTGACGTTCATCGTCAAGTACAGGATAGCGACCCCGGCGATGGAGAGCAAAATCGAGCGCGGGATCACGCGGTCAGGCTGTTTGACCTCGCCCGCGAAGAAGCAAACGTTGTTATAGCCGCCGTAGTCGTACATGGCGATCAGCGTGGCGCCGCCGAGTCCGAAAAAGAAGGCGGGAGAGAGCGTGAATGCTCCGGGCGGGAAGTCGAAGGCGCGGCGCGCGTCGAAATGGAGCACGCCGGAGATCGCAATCCAAAGTGCCGTCAGCACCACGACGATCCACAGGACGACGCTCAACCGCCCAACCGTACGGATGTCACGGTAAAGAAGAAAAGTGATGGCGAGGCACACGGACATGGCGATGGCTTTTTCAGACCACCAGTTCATGCCGGGCGCGAAGAACTTCGCGTACTGCGCGAAGCCGACCGCGCCGGAGCCGATGGAGAGCGGCGCCAAAAACACGGTTTCCCAAATGAACAGAAAGCTCATCAACCGGCCTAAGCGGGCCGGCCCGTAGGCTTCCGAAAGATAGCGATAAGGTCCGCCGGCGCCAGGCATCGCCGCGCCAAGTTCGGCCCACACCATGCCGTCGCACAGGGCGACCAGCGCGCCGAGCAGCCATCCGAGCATGGCTTGCGGACCATTCATCTTGGCAATCAGAACGGGAATGGTGATGAACGGTCCCACGCCGATCATCTCGAGCATGTTGGCGGAAGTGGCCTCGAGAAGGCCAATGCCGCGCACCAGGTGGGGACGTTCAGCGTTCTGCAATCGCCTAGGCTAACATATGGTTCATTGTTGAGACTCGCAATTCTAGCTATGTTCGCGAGCATTGCGGCGGGGCAATCCGCTGTGGACCTGGTCCGGCAAAAGAAATACGCCGAAGCGCGGCGCGCCGCGGCATCGATGCCGGAGCCCACGGCAGCGCGCGACAAAATCAACTGGCACAGGCTGCGGGCGGCAATCGCCTCGGGACTCGGGGAACACGGCGGAGCCGCCGATGAAATGGCGCTTGCGCTCGCAGTGGATCCGCTCAACCAGGATCTGCTGCTTGCCACAGCGGTGGCCGAGCTGAACGCGGACCGCCTGGATCAGGCGCTCGCGCACGCGACGCCGGTTCAAACTGCCGCGGGTTGGGCAACCGTGGGCGATATTCAGGAGCGGCGCCGTGAGTTCGTGGCCGCCGCGCAGGCCTATCAGAGAGCGGTGGAACTCGCGCCGGGGGTCGAGGCGTACCGCGTGGCGCTGGCGCTCGAACTGGTGCGGCACGCGACATTCGAACCGGCGCTGGTGGTGCTCGAACAGGCTGCGCCGATGTTCCCGCAGTCGTCACGAATCCGCGTACTGAAGGCCGTAACCCAGTATGCGATGGGCCAGGTTGGACCGGCGTTCGATTCGCTGCTCGAGGCCATCGCCGTGGATCCGCGGCACGAGCCCGCTCATCAGTACCTGGCGCAGCTTGCGCTGGAGGCTCCCGGAGAGGCGCCGCGAAACGTCGAGGAAGCGTTGTGCCGCTGGGACGAAAAGGTGTGCGCGGCGCTCCGGCTCAGACGAGACCCGGCGGATCGAGCGGCGCAGTTGAAGCTACGGAGCGATGCGGGCGCAATGGCGAGGTGCGAACTGGGGCGCGCTTTCGAGCGTCTCGAGGACTGGCCGTCCGCGCGGCAGGCGCTCGAAGCCTGCGTCGCGCAGAGTCCCGCGCCACAGAATCACTACCGGTTGGGGCGCGTTTATCAACGCCTGGGCCTGAAAGATGCGGCGCAGCGTGAGATGGACCGGTACCGCGCCGCGAGCCGGCAGCAATCGGAGGATGCCGCGCGGCGCGAGGCGGCCATTCAGGCGTTTCAGGTCACCATGCGATGATGGGAGTTCCGTGACATCAACAGGTTATTCATTGCTGGAACTCGCGGCTGAGGCCGTGAAGCTGGCGCGCCAAAAAGGCGCGACGGCGGCCGAATGCACGCTGCTCGAAGGCGACGAATTTTCGGCAAGCGTCCGGCTCGGCGAAGTGGAAAGTCTCAAGGAAGCCGGCTCGCGCGGGGCCGGAATTCGGGTCCTGATCGGCAAGCGGAGCGGATCGGCTTACACGTCGGATCTCTCGCCCGAAGGGTTGAAGAAGATGGTTGACGGTGCGGTGGAGATCGCCGCCATCACGAGCGAAGATCCTTTCGCTGGGCTGCCGGACGATGCCGAGTTCGGACAGATCGCAGGGGACCTGGCTTTGTACCACGCCGACGTCGCGAGCCTGTCCACCGAGGCCAAGATCGCGCAGGCGCGCGAGGCCGAGCAGGCGGCGCTCTCGGCCGACCCGCGGATCAACAACAGCGAAGGCGCGTCTTTCGATTCCTACACGGGCACCCACGCGTTCGCGAATTCATCCGGCTTCACAACGACCTATCGCACGAGCAGCTGTTCGCTGAGCACTATGCCGGTGGCTCGCCAAGGCTCGTCGATGGAGCGGGACGTGTGGGTGACGGCGGCACGTTCGGCGTCGAAGCTCGAAAGTCCTGAATACGTCGGGCGCAAAGCGGCCGAGCGTGTTTTGAGGCGGCTTGGCGCGCGAAAGGTGCCGACTCAGAAGGCGCCTGTGATCTTCGAAGCTCGCGCGGCGCGCGGCCTGGTGGATCACGTCTTCGACGCGGTGAACGGCAGCTCGGTGTATCGCAAGTCCTCGTTTCTGGCCGGAAAGCTCGGCGAGCGGATCGCTTCGGACAAGGTCACCATCATCGATGACGCCACCCTGCCGGGACTGTTCGGCACGTCACCGTGCGACGATGAAGGGCTGCCGAGCCGCCGCACGGTGGTGGTGGACCGGGGCGTGCTGACCAGCTATCTGCTGAACACCTACTCAGCGCGGCGGCTGGGATTGAAGTCGACCGGCAATGCATCGCGGGGCCTCACCGGCGCTCCAGGCGTGGGCCATGGAAACCTCTACCTCGCCGCGGGCGAACAAACTCCCGAGGAAATGATTCGCTCTCTGAAGCGCGGCCTTCTGGTGACCGAGTTGATCGGGTTCGGCGTGAACACGACGACGGGCGATTACTCGCGCGGCGCGGTAGGATTATGGATCGAGAACGGTGAGATCGCCTTCCCGGTTTCGGAGATCACGATTGCCGGCACGCTGCAGGAGATGCTGGCGGGAATAGAGGCGGTCGCGTCGGACCTCGAGTTTCGCGGGTCGCTCGCCTCCCCGGCGATCCTGATGAGGGAGATGACCATCAGTGGCCAATGACGTTCCGCAGAAGGCCAAAGCGCCCGGCATTCCGCCCGCGGCCTACCCGATCATCGCGCTGTTGATCGCCGGAGGCGCCGGTTTCTGGTATCTGCAATCCACTTCGGGGCACAGCGATGTGCTCGGACTCACGCCTGAAGCGAAAGAGTACGTTCGAAACCTGAAGCTGTCGGAGGTCGGGATCAAGGCCAACGAGAGCTATCTGAAACAGCTCGTGGTGGAGATCGACGGCAAGATCAACAACGCCGGCACGCGGACGCTCGACATGGTGGAAGTGTACTGCGTGTTCTACGACAACTACGGGCAGGTTGTGCTGCGCGACCGGGTGCCGATCGTCAAGCAGACCACCGGGCTAAAGCCGGGCGAGACACGCGCGTTCCGCCTGCCGTTCGACACCGTGCCAGACAGCTGGAATCACCGGTCGCCGCAGATCGTGATCGCCGGAATCCGGTTCGCCGCATGAGCCGCATTCTGGTGGTTGACGATGACGCCGCGGGGCTTGAGATTCGCAAGCTGATTCTGGAGCATGCGGGGCATGCGGTATCGGTTGCGGCAAGCGAGGCGGAGGCGCGAAGCGCTTTTGAAAGAGAGCGCCCGGAAATCGTACTGGTCGATTTGCGGCTGGAACGCGAGGGCGCGGGGTTGGATCTGATCCGCGACTTCCGGGCGAGCGGCAGACCGCTGCGCATCATCGTCGTCTCAGGTTGGGCGCACGATCTCGCCGGACGCGTGGAGGCTTCGATGGTGGACGCGGTGGTGCCGAAGCCATCCCGCACCGAACGGCTGTTGGGCGCGATTTCGAAGTTGGCGGTTCTGGCGCTGGTGTGTTGTTCGTTGCGCGGGGCCGATTATTCGTTCCAATCGGGGACGCAGGGCGAAACGGTGGCGCATCTGAGAATGGCGTCTCCGGGCGCGGATTGGGCCAAGGCGGGAGCCGAAGCCGCGCTCGCCGACGTCAGCGTGGACGGCAACGCGCCGTTTCAGGTGATGCTGTACGGGGGCGCCGAAAGCCGGGAGTACTCAGTATTTCTGGGTCCGCTGAAACCGGGTCCACATCGGCTGCGGGTGGAGCGGAACGGAAAATATTCGGCTGCGGGCGCCGGACTCGAGATGCTCGACGCCCGTTTTGAAACCCGGAGCGGCGACGACCTGCTTCGCGCGCCGATCCTGTACGCTCGCGCCAACACCGTGGGCGGATTCAGCGACGTACCGCTGATTGTCTATTCCGAGCGTTTCGACGAACAGGGCGACCCTTTCCTCCAATACACGGTCATCTTTTCGAACGAAGACGGCGGCACTTCGACACGGGCGCTGATGGCGCGTTGGGGACGCACCACCGACATCGAGTACGTGTACCGGCTGGACCTGCGCACAGGCAAGGCGATCATCCAGGGCAGGAACCACAACGACGTCGAGTATTCGGGAAGCCTGGAGGGTTCGCACCCGGTTCTCATGCCCATCACCGATAACAACATGGTGGGTCCGGCAGGCGCCGACCCGCCTCCGATCCGGTATCAGATCGCTCCGGTGGCAGCCGACCTTCGTTCGGCTACTCGCGAAAGCGTGATGAAGAATGCTCCCACCGTTTGGCGCGTGATGGCGGCGGAGTTGCAGCGTGAAGGCAAACTGCGGCCATTCGGGAAAGTGGACGGCGAGAATATCAGCCATCCGCGCAATTACCTGTATGTCGAAATGAAGGTCGCCAATCGCAACTCGGGCGTGGGCGTAGTGGTGAGGCTCAAGGGCGAAGACACGTGGAGAAGCGGCGACCTGGGGCGTGCCGATTACGCCATCAGCCGCGACGGCTGGGTGCAGACCACCGTGGAACTGCCGCCCGGCACGGAACCCCCGGCCATTGCGGAGATCGGACTTCAGTGCGTGGTGGCTCCCGGCGCGGACCGCCGCATGCCGCTCGCCGGCGAGTGCGAGGTAGCGTCGCCGGTGCGCACGTTCATGCTCGACGCCGGTTATCGCGCGAAGGATTCGGGATCTTTTCTTGATCGAGCGGTGAAGATTCCGACCGGGCAGATTCTTGTATTCCGCTTAAAACGCGACTAGAGCGCGTGGCCAGACCTAACGGGGCGTCAAGCGCGGCCATGCGATCTCGATGCCTTGGGCCGTGATGCGCGATTGGAAATCTTTCAGAAGGCCTGGCTTGTTGCGGATGGCCCTGGGACTCGTTTTGAGGCGAATCGCTTCGGCGGCGAGGCACCCGGCCGATTCGCCGATGTTCCACTCCACCGGGTGCAGCCGGTAGCAGCCGTTGGTGATGTGCGTCACCCCAAGTTCTTCGAAGCCGGAATCAGATTCTCGACGCGCTTCGGGATGAGCGCGCCAAGCGGAATTTCAAACGGCAGCGAACTCACATCGATGTAGTTGTCGCCGGCTGTGGATGGGTGCAGATCGATGCGATAACTGCCGACGCCGACCGAATCGGCGAAATGCTCGGCGGTCGGGCTCTTGCGGGCGTCCGCGCCGACATGCTGTTCGAGCACGGTGAATTCGGCCTGGATGCGCCGCGACTCGCGGATGTAGGGGTACTTTGCGAGCCCGTCGGCAGTGCCCGTGATGTCGGGCCGGATGCGCAAGCCGGGAAAGCCGGCTTCGGTCTGCATCCAATACAACAAAGACAGTGACAATTGTTTTGCGCGTTTCAGATTGCGCGCCGCATCCGCGGGAGTGGTGGCGTGCAGGTTGCCGAGCCAGTAGTCGTTCTGGGGCCAGTTTACGAGTGTCATGTCGCTGCGGTAAGCGCCGGGCACGAAGTTCCGGGCTCGCGCAATGCGGCGATAGAGCCACAGGTTGAGCGGGCCGCCGGGCTTTGCCTGATCCTCGGTGGGATCGAAGGAAACGCTGCGCAGTTCGAGCGTCTGCGGATTGGCCATGGACCAACTCAGCAGCTTGCCCGGCCAAGGCGGACGCAGCGCCGGAGCGTAGTCCCGCCAGAAAGCGTACTCTTCCGGTTTGTCGATGGTGTGGTCCTCGCCCGGGCGGTAATCCATCGCAAAGCAAACGGTGAACGACTGGATGTTGGCCGGTTGCGCCGTTTCGGGCGCGTGGGGCTCGCCGGTGTCCTTGCGAGATTCGGCACCGGTGACATGCTCCACTTTGGCCAACGGCAAAAGGTCGCCTTGCTCGGTCGCGTCGAGGAACACTTTCGCCGAAACGGTGCGCTTCATTCCTCCGTGCGCCTCGAGTTCGATGGCGCGCACGGTGTCGCCTTGAACGCTGGCGGCGAGGGGACGATGCATCATCAGGACGGTCAGGCGTCCGCCGGAGATATGAGGCGCGAGCATCGACTCGAGCACAGCGAGTGAGACGCGCGGCTCATGGGTGAGCTTCGAAACGCTGCCGTCGCCGGGGTTCAGGTATGGCCGGGAGCGGGCATCCTCGGTGAGCGGATAGTAGCGGCGGTAGTATTCGCGCACGGCATTGCGATATTCGGCGTAGGCGCGGGTGCGTCCGAAGGACTCGATCCAGGGATGCTCGTCGGGCGGAACCGCTTGCGAGGTGAGTTGCCCGCCCACCCAGTCGGTCTCCTCAGTGAGGATGACGCTCATGCCGTTGCGGAGGGCAGCCAGGGCCGCGGCGCAGCCTCCGACCGACCCGCCGATGATAGCGATGTCGGCGGCAAGTTCGCGCGGAGCAGCCCTGGCGAGCAGGGGCGCGGAGAGCGTGGCCAGCAGGGAGCGGCGGGTGAGAGTCATCCCTGACAGCATATGATGGATCGAAATGCCGCAGCCGGATTCTCAGAGACTCGTGTCGCTGGATGCTTTTCGCGGGGCGACGATTGCGCTCATGGTACTGGTAAACACGCCGGGAGACGGCGCTCACGTATACGCGCCGCTCGAACATGCCGAGTGGCATGGCTGGACCGTCACCGACGTGGTGTTTCCATCGTTCCTCTGGATTGTCGGCGTGGCGTTAGTGTTTTCGCTCGGCAAACGGCTGAGCGCGGGCGTTTCCCGAAACAGGATTTTCGCGCAGGCAGCGCGGCGCGCGGCGATCCTTTATGTGCTCGGCTTGATCGTCTACCTGTTTCCGCGATTCGATTTCTCCACCATGCGCGTGCTCGGCGTTCTGCAACGAATCGCGATCTGCTATCTCATCGCCGTGGCCATCTACCTCACGAGCGGCGTTCGCGGGCAGGTGCTCTGGATTGCCGGGTTGCTGGGCTCCTACTGGCTGCTGATGGCGGTCGTCCCGGTGCCGGGCTACGGCGCGGGGAGGCTCGATGTGGAAGGGAATTTTGCACACTGGGTAGACGCTCAGGTGCTGGGACGTCACAACTACGCACACACGCGAACGTGGGATCCGGAAGGCATCGTCAGCACCTTACCGGCAATCGCCACGGCGCTGTTCGGCATTCTGGCGGGGCGCATTCTGCAACTGCGGCGCGAACTCGCCGAGCGCACGGCGTGGATGTTTTTCGCCGGTAACCTGCTCATCGCCGCCGGCCTGGTCTGCAACACCTGGCTGCCGATCAACAAGAAGCTGTGGACGAGTTCGTTCTCGCTGTTCATGGCCGGCCTGGATTTCGTGCTGCTGGCGGGATTCGTGTGGATGGTCGACGGCCGGGGGTATCGGCGCTGGACCCGGCCGTTCGTGATTCTGGGGATGAACGCAATCGCGGTTTACATGGCGTCGGAAATCGGCGACACGCTCCTGAGCACGATTCCAGCGGGTTCGTCGACGCTGCGCGAAGGGATCTACCAACACGTTTTCGCACCTCTAGCTTCGCCGGTAAACGCGTCCCTGCTGTATGCGATTTGCTATGTGCTGGCGATGCTCGGAATCGCGTGGGGGCTCTACCGGCGAGGCTGGTTTATTCGCGTGTAGGAGATGAGTTCGGCCCGGGTGTGAACTGCAAACCGAGCAGAGCGGCCAACCGGCCGGCGATCTCGGTCTGCGAAAATTCGGGCAGGCGTTCCGCTTTGAGCCCTCGGCCCCAGGCCACGTATACGGACCGGTAACGAGTGGGCCAATGTCCGTGATTACCGGCTTCGCGCGGCGTGCCGTGATCCGGCGCTCCGTTGCTGCCGAAGCTGAACAGGACATTCGGCGCTGATTCGTAAACGGCGGCTTTGCCGGCGAGGTCGAGCGCGAAGCGTAGGATCTCATCGCGAGGAATCGGGCGCCCGATGCCGTGGCCGCCCTCGGATTTCAACTCGGCCAGGAAAGCCGCTGCTTCGGGAGTTTCCGCGAAGGCTATACCGCCGGCGCCGGTGACACCTTTGACGCCGCGCGCTTTGGCCAGCGCGCCGACGTTGACTTCTTTGTGAACGGCTTCGAAGCCGTGGTCGGAAGTCAACACGAACGCGTACCCGGGGGGCAGGGCGTTCAGCATCTCTCCAATGAGCGAGTCGATGTGTTCGAGCGTAGCGTTGGCTTCGGTCGTGAAGGGCCCCATGTCGTGAGCCTCAGAATCGAGGTCGACCAGATGCGCGAGGATGAGGTCGGGCCGCGCGGTCCGCAGAAGGTACAGCACCGCGAGGGTGCGGGTCCGGTCATCCATCCACTGTTGCGGAAACGAAGGGAACATGGCCGTGATGCGCGCGGCAAGATCGGCGGGTTTGGCCTTCGACGCGACCGAGCGCGTATCCATGTCTCCACCGCGGCGCCTGACGAAATACTCGGGCAGGTTGAAGTCGGACGGGGCGCCCACTGTGACGGGCCAGGTGATGGTGGCGCTGGTTCGACCGGCATCCTTCACGGCGTCAAGGAGCGTGCGCGCGTGGAGCAGTGAAACGTCCCAGTAATAATCGCCGCCATCGGCCGCGGGGCGCCGGTTTCCGCGAATTCCGTGGACTGGCGGAGTGACGCCGGTGATGATCGTCGTATGCGACGGCCACGTGACGGTCGGCACCACGCCGACTACGCCCTGAGACCACTGGCCCTCTCCGATCAAGCGCCGGATATTGGGAATCCTGAGCCCCAGCGTTCCGGCATCGGAGAGATAGCGTTGATCCAGCCCGTCGACGGAAACGACCAGAAGTTTTCGTTGCGGCGTTTGCGCCGAAGCGGTCACGAGCGCAAGGGCCGCAAGCCATCCAGCCTGAAGTCGCATATCAGAACCGCAGACGCCCGCCGATTTGGATCTGGCGCGAATTCACCGCCGAAGTGATGCGCCTGAAGTCAACGGCGTCGAAGCGGGTGATGACAGCACCCGAGCATCCGCCGCTCGTGCAGGCGGCGTTCGTGGAGTTGAGAAGATTCTCGGCTTCTCCGATGAGTTCCAGACTGAGCCGCTCTTTCCAGAGCGGGAAAGTCCGGCTGATGCGGAGGTTGACCTCTTTGAAACCGTAGCCGGGCGTATCGTTGCGGCCGCGGAACAGAGGACGATCGTTGTTGACGCCGTCGCCGTTGAGGTCGGAACCCTGCACCGCATTCACAGGAAAGCCGGAGGTGAGGGTGACGTTCGGAGCGATGAGGAAGCCATCGAGAATCCGGCCCAACGCGCCTGAAGCGCCGGTGCGCGGTTGCCACACGCCTTGAAGCACAAAGCGGTGGCGCTGGTCGCTCGACGAGAGCCCGTAGTCGCGCCGGATGTTGGTCGAATCGGTCACGTTCGAGCCGCTGTCGCCGGTGGAGTCGTTCACATTGAAGGCCCATCCGAGAGTATAGGAGGCGGCAAACTGGAAGTTCCGCGAGAAGCGCTTGACCAACGAGACGTAGCCGCCATAGTAGCTGGAATTGGCGATCGACTTCAGCTGGAAGATCTGGTTGAAGGCTGGATTCGGCCGGACCGAACCGGTGAAGACGGGGCGGCCGTCGGCGAGAAAGCGTACGGGCGGTCCGAGATTGGTGTCGATCAGGATGGGCAGCCTTCGCCCGCCGTAATACTGCACGGCCACCGTTACGGAGAGATCGCGCGCCACCTCGCGCTCGAGTTGCAGGTTGGATTGATGAGCGTAAAGACTGCGGAAGTCGCTCGGGAAATTTGTCACCGATGGTTTGGCGGCTGAAAGTCCGGTGGGTTCGGTTGTAAAGCCCGTCGGGAAAGGCGGCGCGCCGGCGCTGGTCCCGCTGATCACGTAGGTGCGCACGCGGGAGCCGTTGTTGCGAATGGCGAAGGAAATCAACCGCAGGTTGGTGGTGTCGTAGAACAGGCCATAGCCGCCGCGCAGGACCGTCTTTGCACCGGGCTGCCAGGTGAACCCAAAGCGCGGCGCGAAGTTATTCGGATCGTTCGGAATTCGCCTTGATTCGGGCAGGGGGGCGTCCGCCTGCAGCGAGGGATAAGCCAGGTACTCGAATCGAATCCCATAGAAAAGCGTAAATCGCGGCATGATTCGAAACTCATCCTGGGCGAAAAAATTGTAGGAATTCGTGCGGTGCTGGGCGGTGTTATTTCCGAAATCCTGCGTGAGAGTATTGTAAGGGCCCGATGGCTGGGCGATACCCTGAATGGAATTCAGATATTGGGTGAGATTGGCGAATGAGAAGGTCTGGTTCAGCCGGTCGCCCGAGGTGACGCTGATGGTGGCGATGTCGGCTCCGAATTTGAAATCGTGACGGCCGACATGGTACGACCAGTTGTCGATGAAATCGAACTGCCCTTCCCGGTAATACTGATTGGCGGAACTATTCGACCCGAGCGTCGCAACGCCGGAGATGGCGATCACAGGGCTGACCACGCCTGAAACCGGCGGGCGGGTGAACTCGCGCCGCAGGAAGCCCATTCTGAATTCATTCACGCTTCGCTCCGACACCAGGGTGGTCCACTGATAGGCCACGGTGTCGTTGCGGTCATCGAAGTTGTTTCCCGCGCTCTTCGGCATCGTACCGCCGGAGGTGTTGAATTTAGAGGGAGTCCAGAAATTGCTATAGCGGAAGTACATCGAGTTCCGGGAGTTGATCTGGTAGTCGAGACGTCCCAGATAGGTCTGGAAGCGCTGCGCAAAAGGCGCGCTGCCAAGATCCGAGTCCGGGATTTTCAACGCCGCGGCGTTGGCGGGAAGGATGGTAATGGCGCGCGGAGCGTCGAGAGGCTCGTACTCACCGCTGGCAAAGAAGAACAGCCTGTTTTGAATCACGGGCCCGCCCACTTGCCCCGAATAGGTGGCCCACTGCTGAAACGGCTTGGGCGGGGCCTGCAGCGAATTGCGCGCGATGAGGCCGGGACGCCGGAGCAGCGTGAGAGCAGCGCCGTGAAACTCATTGCTGCCTCCGCGGGTAACCATGCTGATCATCCCGCCGACCGTGCGTCCGTACTCGGCCGCCATGGCGTTGTGGATCACCTTCACCTCTTCGATCGTCTCCGGGGAAAAAATTCCCAACCTTCCAGGACCGCCGCGCTGCGTGTTGTCGATGCCGTCGATCAGGAATGCCCGGCGCTGCATTCCTCCGAAAGCGAAAGTCGGGTTGCCGAACTCGTCGTCACGGCGTCCGTTCAACCCCGGGGCGAACAAGGCGAGGTTGAACGTGTTGCGCGAGGTGACCGGCATATTCTTCATTGATTCCTGATTGAGGCCGCCGGTGAGCGCGTAGGTGCTGGTGGAGAGGATGGAGGCATCCGCCGAGACGGAAACCGCCTGTTGCTCGCCGGCAACGGCAAGCGCAACCTCCAGCTCCGAGGCACGGTCCAAAGCGACCTCGATTCCAACCTGACGGAAGTTGGCGAATCCGGCAGCTCGAACAGTTACCTCGTAAGATCCGAGCGGGAGAAGCGGCAGCTCAAACCGGCCATCGGTGCCGGTCTGCGATTCGCGGGTAAACCCCGTGCGGGAATTTCGCGCCTCCACTTTGGCGTCCGGCACGCTCGCACCCGAGGCGTCGCGCGCCACTCCACGAATGCTTCCGTTGGCGACGCCCGTCTGAGCATTCAGTCCGGCAGACGATACCAGAAGGAGCAGCGAACACACGGCAGCTCGAAAATTCACTCGTCGGCTCATCGTGCCGCGATGGTAGCAACCGAATGTGAGAATTCGATGCCAGACGGGTTAAAGAGGCACCTCAGGGCAGGCGGTTGATCAGGCTGGCTACATAGCCTCCGCCGAAGCCGTTATCGATGTTCACAACCGTCACGTTCGAGGCGCAACTGTTCAACATGCCGAGCAGTGCAGCCAGACCCTGGAAACTGGCGCCGTAGCCGATGCTGGTTGGCACGGCGATTACCGGCACCGAAACCAGGCCGCCCACCGCGCTCGGCAACGCGCCTTCCATGCCCGCGCACACGACGATAACGCGAGCCTCGGTCAGGCGCTCGCGATGGCTCATGAGGCGATGAATGCCGGCGACACCGATATCGTGGATGACGTCGACTTCGTTGCCCATGGCCTCGGCGGTAATCTGCGCTTCCTCGGCTACCGGGATGTCGCTCGTACCGGCGCAAACAACGGCGATCTTGCCTTTGCCGTGGAGCGTGCGGTCGCGCAGTACGCGAACCGCTCCGGACAGCGGGAAGTATTCGGCATCGGCGCAAACTGTCTTGATTTGAAGAGCCGCCGCTTCGGACGTTCGCGTCACCAGCACATTCGAAGCCCGCTCGAGCAGGCGTGAGGCGATGGCGACGGTCTGCTCGGCGGTCTTCCCTTTGCCGAACACAACCTCCGGCATGCCGTGGCGTATGGCGCGGTGATGATCGAGTTTGGCGAAGCCGAGATCTTCAAACGGCATGTGCTTGAGCCGGTCGAGCGCCGAATCGACATCGACGGCGCCTTCGCGCACCTGTTCAAGCAGCGATCTCAAGTGAGTTCTGTCCATAGCTAAAAGCTCAGCACTGAGTCGAGTCGAACGCCGCGCTTTTCCGCCTGGCCCGCAGCCAGTTGCAGCACGAACTGCGCCATCTCGCTGCCGCCGAAATGGGGACACTCCTTCGCCGATTTCGAAGGGCAGGGCTGCATGTTGGGCACGATCTCGACGACGCGGCGGTTGTGATCCATCCAGATTGTGTCGAGCGGGATGGTGGTCTGGTACATCCAGAAGCCGTATTTGCCCGCCTGCGCGTATTCGTAGAGCAAGCCGCGATCGGGCGGCAGAGAGTCGCGGAACATCGCGCCGCGCGCCATGTCCATCGGATCGCGAAGCGCCTCGATCCGGATGCTGGTGCCGTTGGGGAAAGTGAGGTCACGCAGGCCGAAATCGCGGATATCCTGGTTTTTGGAACACCCCGCGAGAGCCAGCAGCGCAACCCACCAGAAACGCCGCGTGGAAAGCATGAAATAAAATGGTAGCTGATTTGACGCTCGGACACTTCTTTCGCCGCGTCCGGCTGACGCTCGACATGATCAAGTTCGAGCACTCGGTCTTCGCGCTCCCGTTTGCCCTCACCGGCGCCATGCTGGCGTGGCGCGAGAGCGGCTATCCGCTCGAGAATCTGGGCTGGAAGATCGGCTGGATCGTAGTCGCCATGGTCGGCGCGCGGTCGGCGGCAATGGCGTTCAACCGGATTCTCGACCACGAAATCGACGGACGCAACCCGCGCACCCTCGGCCGGCACTTACCGGCCGGATTGCTGAGCAAGACATTTGCCTGGGGTTTTGTTTTTGCCTCCGCGGCCGTTTTCCTGATCGCCGCGCGCGCGCTCAACCCGCTCTGCTTTATGCTCGCCCCGGTGGCGCTCGGAGTCGTGATGTTCTACTCCTACACCAAACGCTTCACCTCGTTCGCCCACCTGGTGCTCGGTTTCGCGCTCGGCATCGCGCCGGCGGCCGCATGGATCGCGATGCGCGGTTCGCTCGATCCGCGCATTCTCTGGCTCACCGCGGCCGTGACCTTCTGGACCGCGGGGTTCGACATCATCTACTCGTGCCAGGATTATGCATTTGATTGCGCCGAGGGGCTTTTTAGCGTTCCTCGCCGCTTCGGCATCGCCGGCGCGCTGTGGATTTCCCGCGCGCTTCACCTCGCCATGATTCTCTGCCTTCTCGCGCTGGTCTCGATGTTCCACCTCGGACTGATTTCGATCGCCGGCGTGGGCGCGATTGTCGCGCTTCTGCTTTACGAACATCGGCTGGKGAAGCCGGATGATCTTTCGCGCGTCGACGCCGCGTTCTTCACGATGAACGGCTACGTCAGCGTGCTATTCTTTCTTTTTTGGGCAGCCGATATCCTCACCGGCCTCTAAATCCCATGCAGCCGATCATCGACGACAAGCGCTTGCTTCCGATTGCCGACAAAGTCCATGCCGGAGCGCGGCTATCCTTCGAGGATGGTCTTGCGCTCTACCGGACCCCCGACCTGCTCGCCGTCGGTTATCTCGCCAATCTCGTGCGCGAGCGCATGCACGGCGACATCACATTCTTCAACGTTAACCGTCATATCAACCCGACTGACGTATGCGTAGCGAGTTGCCGCCTGTGCGCCTTCGGCAAGCGCGTGCGCGACCCGAAAGCCTACACCATGTCGCTCGATGAGATTTGGACCCGCGCCGCCGAGGGCTGGTCTGAATCCATCACCGAGTTCCACATCGTCGGCGGACTGCACCCCGAGTTGACGCTCGACTGGTATTGCGAGATGCTGCGAGGGCTCAAGCAGCGCTTCCCCGAAGTTCATCTCAAGGCATTCACGATGGTGGAGGTCGCCTACTTCTCGCAGCGTTTCAAACTGCCAATACGCGACGTTCTCGCGCGACTGATGGACGCGGGCGTCGATTCGCTTCCGGGCGGCGGCGCGGAGATTTTCTCTGAGCGCGTTCGCCGGATTATCTGCGATCACAAGATCGACGGCGGTCAGTGGATCGATGTCGCCCGGCAGGCGCACCGCATCGGGCTGAAGTCGAACTGCACGATGCTATACGGGCATATCGAGACCGAGGAAGACCGGGTGGACCATCTGGTGAAACTGCGCGAGCTGCAGGATGAGACGCACGGCTTCGTCACCTACATCCCGCTCGCGTTTCACCCCGCCAATACGCCGCTCGAGCACATTCCGTCCACCACCGGATTCGCCGATATCCGCGAAATCGCCGTGAGCCGGCTGATGCTCGACAACATTCCGCACATCAAGGCGTACTGGGTGATGATGACGGAGAAGGTGGCGCAGATTGCGCAGCGTTTTGGCGCGAACGACATCGACGGCACCGTGGTCGAGGAGCGCATTTACCACGACGCCGGCGCGACAACTTCGCAGGGTTTGAGACGCAGCGAGTTGCTGAGGCTGATTCAGGAAGCGGGGCGCACTCCGGTGGAGCGCGACACCGCGTACCGTCCTGTGCAGCGCACCGAAAGCGCCTTCACCATCCTGGTCTGACGCCCGCGCGCGTCAAGCGGTGCTATTCTGCTTCAATACCGCATGGCTAGCGTCACCTCACCCCCCGCGCCCGAGCGAACGCCCATGGGCCTCACGCAATGGCTCATCTGTTTTGTTGCCGCGCTCGGATTCGCCTTCGACATTTATCAACTGCTGGTCGCGCCTTTGGTGCTGCCTCCGGCGCTGCGCTCGTTCGGATTCACCAAGCCCGCCGACATCAACTACTGGAAGGGTCTGCTGTTCTGGATTCCCGCGATGTGCGGCGGAGTGTTCGGACTGATCGGCGGTTACCTCACCGATTTGTGGGGACGCCAACGGGTGCTCGTGTGGAGCATCCTGATCTACACGATTTCGGCCTGGGTCACGGGCTACGTTTCTTCGGTCGAGCAACTGCTCGTGCTGCGCTGCATCACCTTTGTCGGCGTGTGCGTTGAGTTTGTCGCCGCGGTGGCATGGCTCGCTGAGCTGTTTCCCCATCCCAAGCAGCGCGAGCTGGTTCTCGGTTCGACGCAGGCATTTTCCTCGCTGGGCGGAGTTCTGGCCGCGGCCGCTTATTACGTCGCCGTGACGTGGGGCAATTCGTTCCCGGCGGTGAATGGCGGACATGAAGCCTGGCGCTACACGATCATGTCGGGCGTACTTCCCGCGATTCCGCTCGTGCTCATTCGCCCGTTCCTGCCCGAGTCGCCCATTTGGAAGCAGAAGAAAATCGCCGGCACGCTCCACCGTCCGAGCTTCGGCGAAATCTTCACACCCGAGTTCCGCAAGACCACCATCGTCACGGCGCTCATGTTTGCGTGCAGCTACGGAGCGGCATTCGGCGCCATTCAGCAACTGCCCGACATCGTCCCGGGATTGCCTGGCGTCGCCAATCTCCCGCGTCCGCGGCAGCAGCAGATTGTCAGCGCCGTGCAATCGGTGCAGGAGATCGGCGGACTGGTGGGACGCATCGCGCTTGCCGCACTCGCGGTGTGGATCGTCCGCCGCCGCGCACTGCTTCGCATCTTCCAGGTACCGGGCATTTTCATCGTGCCGCTCGTGTTTTTCTGGCCCGCCGTGAACGACCTCGAGTGGCTCAAAATCGGGATCTTCGTCGCCGGATTCCTCACCGTCGCTCAGTTCAGCTTCTGGGGAAACTATCTGCCGCGCGTTTATCCGACCCACCTGCGGGGCACCGGCGAAAGTTTCGCGGCCAATGTCGGCGGGCGCATGATCGGCACATCGTTCGCCTTTGTCGCCACGTCGCTTGCCAACGTGATGCCCGGCGCAACCAATCCAACCCGCATGGCGTACGCTGCCACCGCCGTCGCGTTGTTTGTCTACGTGTCCGGATTCCTGCTCAGTTTCCTGCTGCCTGAACCGGCCAGCGAACGGCTGATCGAGTGAATGTATCATCTAACTTGAACCCGACTCTGACTCCTACCAACGAGCAGGAACTCGCAGAAGCCCTTGCGCAACCGGGCGTGATTCAACTGTCCGGGGCTGGAACAAAACGGCAGCTTGGCGGCGGCGTCGAAAATCCGGAGCGCTGCATCTCGACAGCCGCAATGAACCGGATCCTGCAGTACGAACCGCGCGACCTCACCATCAGCGTCGAAGCGGGTCTTCGCTGGAAGGACCTCGAAGCCGCGCTCGCCGCCAACCGCCAAACGGTGCCGCTCGACCCGCCGTACTTCGATCAAGCCACCGTCGGCGGCGTGATCGCAGCCAATCAATCCGGACCGCGACGCCGTCTTTACGGAACAGCGCGCGAACTCGTCATCGGGATGCGCTTTGCGACCCTCGAAGGCAAGGTTGTTCAAACCGGCGGAATGGTGGTGAAGAACGTCGCCGGGCTCGACATGTCGAAGCTGCTTATCGGCTCGTTCGGGACGCTCGCGGCGATTGCGAGCGTCAACTTCAAGCTGATTCCCCTGCCGCTCGAGCAACGCACGTTCGCGCTCGAATTCCCTACGCCCGGGCAAGCCGTCGCGGCCCGCGACAGGTTGATGCAAGGCGTTCTCCAACCCGCCGCGCTCGACATTGCGGGCGAAAACGGGGCGTGGCGTCTCCTGGTGGAAGCGGGCGGTAACCTGGCGATGATCTCGCGCTACGAGCGCGAACTCGGCATCGCCGGCGACCCGGCATTTGACTGGAGCGCCATTCGCGAGTTCACGCCGCGTTATCTCGCCGTTCATTCGGGCGCCTGCGTCGTCCGCGTCTCGACGAGTCTGGCGTCGCTCGCGGCGGTTCTCGAGTCCGCATCAGGACCGGCACTGGCGCGCTCGGGCAACGGCGTCGCGTGGCTCCATTTCCCGGATTCGGCGTCCGGTCTCGACTGGGCCGCCCGCGCCGAGAAACAAAACTGGCGCTTCGTGTTTGAATACGGACTGCGCCGCGACTCGGCTGTGTTCGCATCCGATTTTGAGATGATGAAGAAGGTCAAGCATCTTTTTGATCCGCAACAGCGGCTCAACCCGGGCCGGCTTTATGGCCGCATCTGACACCGTTCTCCATCGCGAAGCTCCGCAGCAGTTCGACCTCGACAAGTGCGTTCATTGCGGACTCTGCCTGAACGCCTGTCCGACGTACCGTGAGCTCGGCCTCGAGATGGATTCGCCGCGCGGCCGCATTTATCAGATGGTGAAGGTGGCCGAGGGCGCGTTGCCCATCACCGAGTCCTACAAGCAGCACATCGACTTGTGCCTGGCCTGCCGCGGATGCGAGAGCGCCTGTCCTTCGGGAGTTCAATATGGCCGGCTGGTGGAGGCTGCGCGCGCCCACATTGCCGCCGAGTCGCCCAAGCCGTGGTTGATGCGCACAGCGCTCAATCGCATCCTGCCGTCGCGTAAGGCCATCGAGCGGGTGGCATCGCTGCTCGGCTTTTATCAGCGGAGCGGGTTGCGCGCGCTGGTGCGGGGCAGCGGCGTGCTCCGGCTCATCGGCCTGGCCGAAACGGAAGCGCTCGCGCCCGAGGTCGAGTCGCCCTCTTTCTACGGGCACTATGGCCAGACCTATCCGGCGTTCGGCGAGCGCCGCTATCGAGTGGCGCTGCTCGGCGGTTGTATCGCCAACGTGTTTTTCGCGCGCCTGAACGAAGCGACGCTCCGCGTCTTACGCTTCAACGGTTGCGAGGTGACGGTGCCGTCCAGCCAGACCTGCTGCGGCGCGCTCCACGTCCACGCCGGATTGCGCGACGATGCGCGGCGTCTGGCGCGCCGGAATATCGAAGCCCTGGCCGACGCGGGCTACGACGCAATCATCACCAATGCCGCCGGTTGTGGTTCGACGCTCAAGGAATATCACGAGCTTTTTGAAGGCGACCCGCAGGCACAGCGCTTTTCCGCGCTCGTCAGAGACATCAACGAGTTTCTGGCGGCAAACGGCCTGAACACCGCCGGGCTTCACCCGCTCCCCTACACCGTCACCTATCAGGACTCCTGCCACCTCGCGCACGGCCAAAAGGTTCGCGCCGCGCCGCGCCAACTGCTCCGCGCCATCCCCGGACTCACGTTTCGCGAGATGCCTCTTTCCGACATCTGTTGCGGCAGCGCGGGAATTTACAATCTTCTCCATCCCGAAATGGCCGGTCCGCTGCTCGAAAAGAAGATGGCCGGCGCGAACGCCGTCCCCGCCGGCGTCATTGCAACCGCGAACCCTGGCTGCATGTTGCAACTCCGCGCCGGAGTTGCCCGCCACGGAAAGGGTCAGCGCGTCGCGCACGTAGTGGAACTGCTCGACGAATCCTACGCTTCATCTTCTCCCCTTTCATCCGAAACCAATTCCGGTTCGTAGTATCTAACCGTGAGGAGGATTATGAACCGTTACGTGATGATTACGGCCGCTCTCTGCATCGCGGGCTGCGCCGACCGTTCCACCACCGCAAAATCGATGCGAACCCCTTCGGCGCCCGCGCCTCAGTCCGCCTCGGCGGACCGCATGTCGGGTCCTTCATCGGGCCGCCTGACCCGCGAAGTGCGCCACGAGCTCGTCATGCTTCCTTACTACGGCGTGTTCGACGACCTTTCCTACCGCGTGGACGGCAATACTGTCACGCTGATGGGCTCGGTCACCCGCCCGACTCTCAAGAGCGACGCCGAGAACGTCGTGAAGCGAATCGAAGGCGTCGACCGCGTGGTCAACAACATCGAGGTGCTTCCGCTTTCGCCCAACGACGACCAGATTCGCATGGCCACTTATCGCGCCATTTACGGATTCCCGTCGCTCAACCGTTATGCCATGAACGCCGTGCCGCCCATTCACATCATCGTGAGCAACGGCCGGATTACGCTGGTGGGAGTAGTGGCCAACGAAGCGGATAAGAACGCCGCCGGTTTGCAGGCCAACGGAGTGCCGGGCGCGTTCGGTGTAACCAATAACCTGACTGTCGAATAGTTTCGCCGCCCGAGCGGAATGCTATACTTTCGGGCGGGAAAGCATGCCGCTCGGGCGACTCACTCGCGCCGCCGTACTGGCCACCGCCGGTTTCGCGGCGTACAGCCAGCCGCAACCTGCCGCCCGTCCGCAAGCTGAAACCGTCATCAAAGACGAGCCGGCGACTTTCCGCTCGCGCGTCAATCTGATCATGGTTCCGGTGGTGGTCCGCGACAAGGACGGCAAGGCCACTGGGACCCTGAAAATCGACGATTTTCAGCTTACCGATAACGGAAAAGCGCAGTTTATATCCAAGTTTTCCGTGGAGAAACCGGGTGCGCGGTCCGGGCCCGCGCCGGCCGCCGAGCCCGCTGATCCAACTGTTTCGCCGCGTCCTGCCCCCGTTGTCGCCGAGCGCTTCACCATCTACCTGTTCGACGACGTTCACCTCGAATTCGGTGAACTGGCCCGCGTTCGCGATGCGGCCCTGCATCACCTGGACACTACACTCACCGAGGTGGATCGGGCCGCCATCTTCACCACTTCAGGACAAGGCATCGTCGACTTCACCGACGATCGCAATGCGCTCCGCCAGGCCGTCCTGGGTCTTCGCGCGCGTCCCCTTGCGCGATCGCCCATCCAGGAGTGTCCGGCGATGTCGTTCTATATCGCGGATGTGATCGAGAACCACAACGACCAGCAGGCATTGCAGGCGATGACCGAGCAAACCATGGCCTGTGACAATCTGTCGGGACCTGGCGCCGATACCGCCGCCCAAAGCATGGTTCACCTTTCCGCGCGCCGTTATCTTACGTCGGGCGAGCACGAGTCGAGAATTTCGCTCCAGGTGGTGAAGGACGCCATTCGCCGCCTGGCCGCGGTGGCGGGCCAGAGGGTCATCATCCTTGCTTCGCCCGGTTTCTACACCACCACCAGCCAGCAGCCGGAAAAATCCGAGGCCATCGAACGAGCCATCCGCGCCGGTGTGGTGATCAACTCGCTTGACGCCCGCGGACTGTATACAGACGCCACGTTCGATGCGTCGAATCCGAGTCCCCCGCTCGCCGGAGGCATTGTCTACTCGTCGCTCAGGCGGCAGGAACAGTCGGTGAATGCTGACGTGCTCGCCGAATTGGCGCTTGGAACCGGCGGCGGGTTTTTTCGGAACAACAACGATCTCGAGGCCGGTTTCCGGCGCCTCGCCGCGGCGCCCGAGTATATTTACATGCTCGGCTTCTCGCCGCAGAACCTCAAGGTCGACGGCAAATATCACCGGCTGAAGGTGGCGCTCAAGAACGGCAAGGACATGCAGGTGCAAGGGCGGCGCGGCTATTTCGCGCCCAAGGAACAGCCGAGTCCCGAAGAGACCGCCAAGGCGGAGATCGAAGAAGCGCTGTTCTCGCGCGAGGAGATGCGCGACATCCCCATCACCCTCGCCACTCAGTTTTTCAAGCGCGACGACCTGAACGCGCGGCTTTCCGTGATCAACCGCATCGATCTTCGCCCGCTTCACTTCCGGAAAACCGACGACCGCAATTGCAACGAACTCACCGTCGTCACCGGCGTGTTTGATCGCAACGGCAAGTTCATCACCGCATCGCGCCAAATTATCACCATGCGGCTGCTCGACACCACGGTGGCGGGCAAACTCAACACGCCGCTGGCCGTTCGCACCGGCTTCGATGTTCCGCCCGGCGTTTACTCGCTGCGCGTCGTGCTGCGCGACAGCGAAGGACGGCTCATGTCGGCCGCCAATTCCGCAATCGAGATTCCCTAGGAGTCATTTATGTCACACCGCGTCCTTTTCGTTTTCTGCGCCGCAACGGCGCTTTTCGCCCAGCCGGATTCCCGCACCGTGATTCGCACGGAAAAGCGCGAGGTTCTGGTGGACGCCGTGGTCACCGACAAGAAAGGCAGCGTGGTCGAGGATCTTACGGCCAAGGACTTCAAACTGTCTGAAGACGGCAAGGACCAGGACATCAACAGCGTGATCTTCCAAAGCGGCGCTGCGGCCAATCCGGAACGCCCGCAGTACATGGTGCTGTTCTTCGATAACGCGCACATCCGGGTCGAAGACCAGATGCACGCGCGCGATGCCGCCGCCAAGTTTGTCGCTCGCAACGCCGGACCCAACCGCCCCATGGCCGTTATCGACTTCACCGGTTCGGTCCGCATCACGCAGAACTTCACCACCAATGTCGACCGCTTGAAAGCCGCGGTAGCGCACGTTCAATCGTCGGTGTTCAACACTTCCAACGACACATTTGCCGGCATGCCCAACCTATCCGCGCTTGAAAGCAATTTCGGGGCGCGTAACTCGCTGCTCGCGCTCGGCAGCGTGGCCAAGAGTCTGTCGTCGGTGCCCGGCCGCAAGACGCTCGTGCTGCTCACCTCGGGCTTCGCGCTCGATCCCGAACTGCAGTCGGAAGTGACGGCGGCCATCAATACCTGCAACCGCGCCAACGTAGCGGTGTATCCGATTGACGTGCGCGGACTTGCCACCGGACTCGCGGGCGCCGAACAGGGCGGTCGCATCGGCGGCATGGCGATGGCTCTGCCGCACTCGCTTTTCCAGACGGCCGCTTTCGCGCCGCCCTCGGCCTGGCTCTCGCTTGCCATGCAGGCCCGCAGCCCGGGCAATCCGGGCAATCCCGGCAACAGTCCCGCTCCCAATCCCGGACGCGGCACCCCGCCGAATCCTTCGCCGAACCCCGGCGCGGGCAGCGGAACCCGCACCGCGCCGAACTTTCCCACCGCCCCCGGCGGAGGCACCCGGAATCCGTCGCCTACACCCTCACCGGGACGCGGCGGCGGCATGGCCAATACGAATCCCATGCCGGCCAATTTCCCGCGCGACCCGTTTGCCAACCGCATCGGAAGAATCCTGCCTGATATCGGCAGCATTTCCGGCACCCAACAAGTGCTGCATCTGCTCGCCGAAGGAACCGGCGGATTTGTGATTTTGAACTCCAACGACCTGCTCGGCGGCCTCGAGAAAATCGGCCGCGATCAGAACGCCTACTACGTGCTGGCCTACACGCCTCCCGAGACCGACGAAGGGTCCTGTCATTCCATCAAGGTGAAGGCCGGAAAGGGCCTGAACGTGCGAGCCCGCACGGGATACTGCAACGCGCGGCCGGTGGATGCGCTGGCTGGAGAGTCGTCGGCCAAAACGCTCGAGGCGCGCCTTTCCGCCGAGGGCGCAGGCGGCATTCAGGCCAACTTTGAAGCTCCCTATTTCTACAGCGCCCCGCAAACCGCTCGGGTGAATGTTGCCCTCGAGCTTCCTTTTGACGCGCTGCATTTCGAGAAGAAGAAAGGCAAGTTCAGAACCACGCTGAACATTCTCGGCATCGCCTATCGGGACGGGCAGGTTGCGGCGCGCTTCTCTGACGCAGTCCCCTTCGAGTACGAAAACAAGAAAGACATGGAAGCCAACGCCGGCAAACTGTTTTTCTACGAAAGCCAGTTTGAAATTGCCCCCGGCCAGTACACGCTGAAACTCGCCTTTGAATCGGGCGACAACAAGTTCGGCAAGCTCGAGCGTCCTTTGCGGGTTGAACCGTGGGACGGGAAGACGATGTGGATCAGCGATGTCGCCTTCGCCAAACAGATTCGGCCGGTGGCGCAGATGGGCAACTCGCTCGCCGACCTCGCCCTCGACGAGCGCCATCCCCTGCTTGTAGAAGGCATGCAGGTTACGCCCGCCGCGCGCAACCGCGTGCGGAGCAACGCGCAGGTGAACGGCATCTATCTCGAACTCTACGACCCGTTGCTGGCCGGCGAGAAACCGCCGGCCATCGCCGTGCAGGTTCGCGTGCTCGACGCATCCGGCCAGCCCAAGGCCGATAGCGGCATGGCTCGCCTGGACCCCGCCAGTTATCCCGCCGGAAGCGCCATGGTTCCGCTCGGGCTTTCGGTGCCTGTGGCGGGCCTCACCCCCGGGCAATACCAGCTTGAGGTGAGCGCCCTCGACGGCGCAGGGCACAAAGTGGTTCGCAAGGCGCCGGTAACGGTTGAGTAGCGCCTAGGGTTCGAGCAGCGGCATCCGGATCAGCGAGAAATAGGCGGTGACGCGGCCGAGAAGGCTGTCGCGCTCCGACAGGCTCACCCATTTCACCAGCGAACTCTCGCCGTCGTCATTGAAGAAGCCCACTCCTCCGCGGCGGATGCGCTGATCGCTCCAGGAACTGATCACCTGCCCGTTGACGGAGGTGATGAAATGATCGCCGCTCACCCGCACGCGGACCCGGTAGTTCTCCCCCGCGGTCAGCGTGATCGGCAACGGAAGCTGAATTTTGTCCAGTTCGCGGCCGTTCAACATGACAAACCGGACCAGGCCTGCATTCGGCCCGGGCCCCGGCTTCAGGATGGTGAGCTTGGTGCCGTAGAAGTTGCCTGCGTCCAGCGCGCGATACGCCCAGCCCATGCTCTTATGGTCAATCTGGCCGAGAAAATCGAACTCGTAGTTGGCCAGTTCCGTCGAGCGCTTCCAGATTCTCAGCCTTCCGGGTTTCAGTCCCTCGGCGGAAAGGCTCCAATCCGCCGAAGCCATCTCCTTCACCGCCGAAGCAGACGAAGCCATCCACTCGGTCATGCCCGAGTGAAAGTCCTCGGTGAGCGTCGTCGTCGCCCGCGCCCGCAAAGCCTTTCCAATCCCGTCGCCCCAACTGCCGGCCCACCCGCCGCCCTCGCCCTTGGACATCGACGGACGAGTGGAAGGCGCAGAAAAGGCAAAAGAAGTCGTGGCGCCACCGGAGAAGCTGAGCGTAGCCAGAATCAGCACAGCGGCAACCACGAGCAGGAGAACTGAGGCAGTTTGCGTCGAAGCCGATGTACCCTTCCCGCCACCCCGACGCGACCGGACAACAGACCATGGCTCTTCGATTCCGTCGTCAATGTCGGCCAGCGAACGGTCGAGACACGTGCGCGCTTCCACCCGGTGAGCCTGCGAACAGAATTCGCGGTCAACCAGGCGGCGAAGCGGTCCGATATTTCGACCACACAACTGACAGATCATAGACACGACTGCCGAATCTCAGCAACCCCATTCTAAAGGCGTCTCCTTCAATTGCAGCCGTCCTAAGTTTCGATTTGAGGGGGTCGTGGAGGTGTGTACCCCCAGAACTAAGGTCTATAATCGAGGCCAGTGGCATCGGACGACTTTGAAGACGTGTTTTCCACAGGCAACGATGAACCCGTCTTCATCGAAGTAACCGACGTCTTCGACCTACACTCTGTTCCGCCGCGCGACGTGAAGGGAGTGGTCGAGGCATACCTCGAAGAGGCTGAACGTCTCGGTTTTACCGCCATCCGAATCATTCATGGAAAAGGCATCGGCGTGCAGCGGGAAATGGTTCGCTCCATCCTGGCGCGCACTCCCTCGGTCGAGCAGTTTTCAGACGCTCCGATGGAAGCCGGCGGGCGCGGCGCGACGATCGTGACCTTGCGGCGGAAATAGGTAAAAACCCTAGGGAAGTACCCTTCTAGAGGGGGTTCCACAAACCCTCACTAAGGGGGTACTGAGAGGGAAAAAACCTCGCCCCGTTCGGCGATTCGGCGTATAATTATTACAGGAGTAAAAGATGCTCAAATCTCTATTGTTGGGATTCTGTGCCGCTCTCCTCATGATGGCGGCAGGATCGGCCACTGACGATCCCCTGGCGGTTACACCGCTGCTCCGCGCCGTGACGCCCGATGCGGCTACGGCCGGAGATACGCTCACTCTGACCGGCGAGAACCTCGAGAAGGCGCGGGTCGCCGAGGTATACCTCACGACGGGGCCGGATAACTACAAGATGCAGATGATCACTCAGGAATCCACCAAGATCACGGCCAAGGTTCCGGCCAACGTGAAAGCCGGACGGCTTCGCCTGATGGTGCTGACTGCGGGTCTCGAACCGAGGTTCCTCGAGCAGCCCGTGGTTGTGGAAATCCGGTAGCACGGACCGCTACAGAAAATTAGAAGATCTGTCACGGCAGGTTCATGGATCTTCGTTACAATAGGAAAGCATTTTCCAGTTGCTTCAGGGATTCGAAGGTTCCCGTGCCCCCCAACGGGTTTGGATCCCACCCGCTAACGCAGTATGTTTGATCCTTCGAGAGGACTATCGATGTTCCGCAAGCTCTATCCAACCTTTCTGTTTCTTCTCATCTTTGGAACTTTAACGGCCAATCTCCGTGCCCAGGGTTCGGGATTCGGCGCAATTTCGGGTGTCGTTCAGGACGCCTCCGGCGCCGTCGTGCCGGGCGCCAAGGTGACGGTCGAAAATGTCTCAAAAGCCATCAAACGCGAAACCGTGACCACCACCTCAGGCGCGTTCAGCGCCCAAGCCCTGGTGCCCGCCTCCGGCTACACGGTGGTGGTTGCCGCCCCCGGTTTTTCCAACTACAAAGTTGACAACGTTACCGTATCGGTCGGCGAGACCGTAACTTTGAGCCCGATTTTGTCGGTTTCAGCCGCCGCCACTCAGGTGGACGTCACGGCCGAAGCCTCAACGGTTGACACCACGAAGACCGACGTTTCGCAACTTGTTGACTCTAAACAAATTCTCGAACTGCCCATCAACGGCCGCCGCGTGGATTCGTTTGTGCTCCTCACCCCCGGCGTCACCACCGATGGTCCGTTCGGCCTGATTTCTTTCCGCGGCAACCCGGGTGGCAACACGTTCCTCACCGACGGCAACGATACCACCAATCAGTTTTATAACGAAAACGCCGGACGCACCCGCACCACCAACATCTCGCAGGACGCCGTGCAGGAATTCCAGGTGGTTTCCTCGAACTTCCTGGCTGAGTACGGCCGCGCCTCGGGCGGCGTGATCAATACCGTCACCCGAAGCGGCAGCAATGACGTCCACGGGACGCTGTACTGGTTCTTCCGCAATCGCACCCTGAACGCCACCGACATCACCGCGCGCGGCGTGAACCCGCCGGAGTGGCGGCATCAGGCGGGCGCCAGCATCGGCGGTCCCATTAAGAAGGACAAGCTGTTCTATTTCTTCAACGGCGAACTTCAGCGCCGCAATGCGCCCATCGTCTCTTCCAACCTGAATAACACCGCGGGCCTGTTTGACGGCAACGCCAACTATCTCGGCAATCCCACCTGTAACGTCGCGGCCTCGGCCACCGACAAGCCGACCTCGGCGCAGTGCACAGCGGCCGTCAACTACATTCAGAGCCGCATCCAGACCCAGTTGATTTCGCGAAACATGGATACCAACCTCATGTTCGGCAAAGTGGATTACCGGCCGAACGAGCGCGACGCCATCAGCATGAGCATGAATTACCTGGACTTCCGTTCTCCCAACGGCATCCAGACGCAGCTTTCGCTGTCGGACGGTTCGGCCATCGGCAACAACGCCGACACCAACGTGTTCAACCGCACCGGTCGCATTAGTTGGACCCGCGTGGTTTCAGCCTCGGCCGTGAACGAAGCACGCTTCGGCTGGTTTAAAGACCGCCAGTATGACCCGGCCAGCCCCAGCCTGCTGCCCACCGTCGGCCCGATTGCGCTCACGGTTAACGGCATCAGCAACGTCGGTTACGCAAACGGCTATCCCCGCCTGAACCCGAGCGAACAGCGCTTCCAGCTGGCCGACAACTACTCCTGGAACCGCGGCGCCCACTCCTTCAAGTTCGGCGCCGACTGGTCGCACGTCACCGATTTCGTCAGCCGCCTGGCCAACCGCTACGGCAGCTATACCTATGCGACTCTGGCCGATTTCGCTCTCGATTTCACTGGAAACAACGGCACCAAGCACTGGCAGACCTACAGCCAGGCTTTCGGCAACCCGGTGGTGCAGACCGACATGTGGGATTTTACCTGGTTCGCTCAGGACCAGTGGCGCATCACTCCCAAGCTGACCATCACGCCCGGCTTGCGCGCTGAGTACACCCATATCCCGCAACCGCCGCAGACCAACCCGGCGTATCCGCAAACCGGCCGCATCCCAACCAAGCCGATGCAGTTTGCGCCGCGCTTCGGTATCGCTTACGCGTTCAACCCGAAGACCACCTTCCGCGCCGGATATGGCATGTTCTACAACCGCTACACGTCGTCCACCATCGAGAACTTCTTCCTCACCAACGGCCTCTATCAGGCCACCTACACGCTGCGCAACAACGTTGCCGCGCAGGTAGCCGCCGGTCCGGCCTTCCCGAATCCGCTGGCTGCGCAGCCGAACGTGTCGGGAAGCTCGAGCATCCTGTTCGGCGGCGACAGCTGGCGCAATCCGTACTCCCAGCAGGCCAACGTCGCCCTCGAGCGCGAGGTTCTGAAGAACACCTCGCTGTCGGTGTCCTACGTGTGGAGCCGCGGTTTGCACCTGCTCCAGACCCGCGACGCCAATGCCGCCGACCCCACAACCAGCTACACCTTCCCCATCCTCGACGCCAGCGGCAACATCACCGGCAACTACAGCACGCCGCTCTACACGCAGCGCATCAATCCTGCCTTCGGCGGCATTTACCAGCTTGAATCCACCGGCAACAGCTACTACAACGCCATGCTGGTCTCGTTGAAGCGGCGCTACTCCAAATGGCTGCAGGGAGCTTTGAACTATACCTGGAGCCACGCCATCGACTACAACCAGGGCGGCGGCGGCAACACGCTGTTCGGCTCCACCTTCCCCACCTCGGTGTTCAACGGCAACTACTCGGGCGAGAAGGGATCCAGTACCATCGACCAGCGCCATCGCCTTGTGCTGAGCGTAGTCGTCGAACCGCGCTTCACCAACGGCACCAGCATCGCCGACCGCTTTGTGGTGAACGGCTGGCAGCTCTCGGTGGTCAGCGTAGCCGCTTCGAGCCAGCCCTTTACGCCGAGCATCCGTGTGCAGAACGGCGCTCCCGGCGTTCTGAGCACGTCTTCGCTCAACGGCCTGGGCGGATCGAACCGCGTTCCGTTCCTACCGATCGAATTCGGCCAGATCGGCCAGGTTTACCGCACCGACGCCCGCATCTCGAAGGTGCTGCCGTTCAGCGAACGCGTCCGTACTTACCTGATGTTTGAAGCTTTCAACATCTTCAATCATCCGCAGGTGCAAGGTCCTGGCCCCCGCGTCTCGCAGCTTTACACGGCGATTACGCAGAATTCGGGTCCGGCGGCGGGCAAGATCGCGCTGGTTCCGAACGCTGCTTACAACACGGTCCTCCAGACTCAGGCTCCGCCGGACGGCACCACCGCTCGGCGCGCTCAGGTCGGACTCCGCATCGTGTTCTAGTACCCGAACCACTAACGGTTAGGCAAGGGCCGCGCTTCACCGCGCGGCCCTTTTCGTGCTCCATGGCATACTGTAGGCAGGATACTGGAGCCGAATTGGCGGGAGAATTTTCAGCACTATCGGAGTTAGTCGGACGGGTCCGGCGCAGGCAGTTCATGCAGTTGCTGGCCGACCAGTCCGGCGTAGCTCTGGGTGCGGCCATGTGCGGAGCCGTGCTGCTGATGTTCGCCGGCACGCAGATTCTGGACTGGTACTGGCTTTTCGTCCTGTTCGTCGCCAGCCTTGCGCTCGGACTCTGGCGCATGTGGCGCCGGCTGCCTTCGGGTTACACCATCGCCCAGCAGATCGACACCCGTCTGTCGCTCGCCGATACGCTCTCGACAGCCTGGCACTTTTCGCGCTCGGCTGCGTCCGCCGGTAACGGTTTACGGGAAGCTCAGCGCGCCCAGGCTGAGAGCACCGCCCAAACCGTAGATGCCGCGGCCGTATTCCCGATCGCCGTTCCGAAGGCGCTTTACGCCGCCGCCGCGATCGCCGCGGTGGCGATTGGGATGTTCGGCCTGCGCTATGGGATCACGCGATCGCTCGATCTGCGGCCGTCCATGATGCAGATTGCCTACGACAATTTCTTCCAGCCATCGAAAACCGATGCAGCCAAAAAGTCGTGGAAGAATCAACTCGCCGAGCAATTGCAGAAGCTCGGCATCGGGACCAACCCGGCCGATGCGAAGGAAGATGAACTCGACCCGGCGCGCGAATCCGCGCTCACCGCTCAGAACTCGCCTGAAACGAGCAACACCGGCGATTCGGACAAGGCAAATCTGAAAGCCGGCGCGCAGAATGAGCAGGAATCGGGCGAGCCCGGCGGCGACGAGAAATCCGAGCGCGCCTCCAATTCGGGCCAGGACAAGGGCGCGAGCGACCAGCCGCCCGAAGGCAACGACGGTGGATCGAAAGACGGCCAGCAGACTCCCAACACCAAGAACGGCAAGGAAGCGCAAGGCCAGAATTCGTCGCTGATGGACAAAATGCGCGACGCCATGTCGAGCCTCATGGACAAGCTGAAATCCGGATCCAAACAAGGCGACAACCAGCAGAACGCCAAAAATTCCCAGAACGGTTCGCAGTCTCAACAGCAGGGCAAGGGCGACAAGCAGCAGATGGCCGGAAAGCAGCAGTCCGAGGGCGGCGAGCAGCAGGACGCGCAAGGACAGCAGCAGGCGCAAGCCGACCAGGGGCAGAATGCCAAAGCCAAATCCGGCGATCGCAACGCCGACCAGAAAGCCTCGCAGGAGGCCAAGAGCGGCATCGGCAAGCAGGACGGCGACAAGAGCGCCCGTGAAGCCGCGCAACTCGAGGCCATGGGCAAGATCAGCGAAATCCTCGGCAAACGCGCCAAGGACATGACCGGCGAAGTCATGGTCGAGGTCTCCGGCGGCAAGCAACAGCTAAAAACGCAGTACTCCTCGAAGACCGCCGCTCACGCCGAAGCCGGGGGCGAAATCAATCGCGACGAAGTGCCGCTTGAGTATCAGCAGTACGTCCAGCAGTATTTCGAGCAGATCCGGAAGCCAGGCGCGCCTGCGCCGAAGAAGTAGCCGCCAGCGCCATCGTCGCCCAACCGGTGGCCGACATCGAAATCCACTGATCGTGATCATACGGGAATCCGCCCTGGAAGTAGGGTTGGAACTTCGCGGCGCGGCTCCGCACATGCCACGATCCGTCGTCCTGCTGCGTGCGCAACAGGTACGCTACGCCCTTGCGAACGGCCTCGCTGTCTAACGGATACCCGCACTGGCGCAAAGCATAGAGCGTCTGAGCGGTCGCGTACGCGTCGCTGCCGAGATACTCGGTTTGCGACCAGCCGCCATCCTCGTTCTGCGTGGCGAGATTGCGCCGGATGATGCGCTCGAGGATCTTCGAATCCGCGCCGGCCCATTTCAATCCGAGCAGCATCATGTTCCGGTCTTCCGTACTGCGCGCCGGAGTTCGCAGCAGCCAATCGGAAGCGCGTTTGATTCGCTCGGCGAATTCAGCTCGCCGCCCCTTGGGACCGTAGTCGAGCAGGCCGCGAATCGCCATCGCGGTGCGGGAAAAGTCGCCGTCTTCCATCGGCGGGCGCGACACGCCCCCCATGTGCCAGTTCCCGTCTGCTTTCTGCATGGCGGCCAGGTTGTGGATAATCGCGTCGGTCACGCGGTCCGCCGGCACGTGCGCGGCGGCCAATCCGAACAGCGCATACTCGGTGGTGTCCATGTCGCCGGGCAAATCGACCCGCTGCAGCAGTCCCTGTGCGTTTGCGGACCACATCACCTTCGCCTGTTGCGCGTGCTGGCGCGCGGCCTCGGCATCCACCGAAGCGCCGGCCGAGCGAACCGCGTCAACGGCCATTGCGCCCAGGTTGTGGGCGTGGCACGACGCGCAGCCGCCTTCGACGAAGAACGTGCTGGTGGCGCGCTGCAGCAGGGCCGTACTGCGCGCGAGGGCTTCTTCGATCTTTACCGGATCGGTACGCGACGGAACGGCATCCGCCTTGGCGGGCTTGAGGTCCAACAGCGCGAGCACATTGGGGACGTTGAACTTTTTCGCCCAGTCCGCGGCGGTTTCGCCCAGGTTCGATTTCAGTTTGGGATCCGCCCCGCGAGCGAGCAATAGCCGGATGGATTCCAGGTTCACGCGGTCGGTTGCAATCGCGAGCATCAGCGGCGTCATGCCACGGACATCCTGCGCGTTCACATTCGCCCCGTGATCGAGAAGATACTTCAGGGTAGCGGGCTTGCCGTACGCGGCCGCCACCAACAGAGGCGTAAACTTACCGAGCGCGACCGGTCCGTTCTTGACCGTGATCGTCACCGGCGGAGATACGAAGTTGACGTCCCCCCCTGCCTCCACCAGCGATTGGATGATTTCTAAGTTGTCGACGAGGGCAGCGTTGAGCAACGCGATCTTCGCGTCGAAACCGTTGAGCGGCGCGCCGTGCGCGATGAGCAACCGCACGGTGGCCGAATCGCCTGCCTGGGCAGCCGTCGACAGCGGAGTGTCGGCGGGGTTGACGGCCGCCGTTTTGAGGTCCGCGCCTTTTTCGAGCAGCATTCTTACAATCGCCGCCGTGCCGTTCGAACTCGCCGCGATAAACAAGGGAGTGCGGCCCAGTTTGGACTTCGCGTTCACATCGGCGCCCGCCTTGAGCAGCATCTCGACTTTCGTCTTGTCGGTCGCGCACCACATCAGCGCCGTGGCGTCGAAATCGTTACGCGCGTTAACCTCAGCACCCGCACCGAGCAGCAACTTCATCGCGTCGGCGCTTCCAACGGCTGCTGCCGCCATGAGCGGCGTTGTGCCGCGCGAATCCCGCACAGCCACGCCGGCGTCCTTGATCAGGGCCCGCAAACCGGTGAGGTCATCGTTGCGAATCGCCTGATAGTATCGTTCCGCGAGGTCAGGCTCCGCTCCGGAGAGCAGGACTGAAAAACAGAAGGCAAATCCAGCCAGTCGCCCAGACAACATGAAGCGTAGGGTACTACGCTGCACGAACTGTTTCAAGAGGCGGGCTGCAGAGTCAGCAGCCTTCTGTGTCCATGAACGCGTAGCCGATCATATGGCACACGATCATGTGCGCGTCCTCGATGCGGCCCATGTGCGGCACGGGCACATGAATATTGAGGGCCGCCAGGGGCGCCAGCTTTCCGCCGTCGCGCCCGGTTAGAGCGATCGTGCGGCACCCGGCTGAGTTGGCGTACTCGACCGCGCGAAGAACATTGGGCGAGTTTCCGCTGCCGCTGATGGCGATTACAATGTCGCCCGGTTGCGCGAAATTCTTCAACTGTTCGGCAAACACGCAGTCGTAGCTCACGTCGTTCGAGTACGCGGTGAGCGTCGGAAGAGAATCGGTGAGCGCCATGATGCGGAAGCGTTTCTCGCGCTGATAGCTCGCGCCTTTCACGATGTCGCAGGCAAAATGCGACGCGGTGGACGCACTGCCGCCGTTTCCGCAGACAAAGATGTGCCTGTCGTTGGCGCGCGCATCGCGCAGCCACTCGATGGCTTGCTCCACGCGGCCGAGGTCGATGCTCTGAATCGTGTCGATCAGTTCCTTGCGGTAATCCGCGGTATAGCTCATTTCTCCATTCCTTTCGCCAGGGCCAGAGCCCCCCATAAGACGCTGTCGTCGCCGAGTTCGGCGGGAACGACGTCGATGCGCGCGCGGGACCACAGGGTGATCTGCCGCCGCAATTCCGCGCGAAGCGGAACGAACAGTTTGTCGCTCGCCTTGGCGATGCCCCCGCCGATCACAATGCGCGCCGGATTCAGCAGCATGATGGCTGATTTCAAGCCGAGCGCCAGGTCGGCTGAGTAGCGCTCGATGAAAGCGGCATCGTTCACAAGATCGCGGGCAGGGCGGCCAAAATCGCGCTCGAGCCACAAGCCGCAGCACACGCGCTCGAAACAACCCCGCGCTCCGCACAGACACTCCGGACCGTCGGGACGGATGGTCAAGTGCCCGATCTCGCCCGCATAGGAGTCGGCTCCGCGCAGCACGCGCCCCCCGGACACGATGCCGCCGCCGATGCCGGTCGAAAGCGTCATGTAGAACAGGGGATCGCACCCGCGCCCGGCGCCAAAGCACGCTTCTCCGAGCGCGCCCACGTTCGCATCGTTGTCCATCACGGCAGGAGCGCCGCCCGCGATGGCGCTTGCGCGACTCACCAGTGGAAATCCGTCCCAACCGCCCACGTGGGTCGACAGCGTGACCGTCTGCGAGGCGAAGTCCACCGGCCCCCCGAAGCCGATCCCGCAGCCGTCAAACCGCCCGGCGGCGCGCCAGGGCGCGGCCATTTCCCCGATTCGGTCGAGCATCCATTCCGGACCGCCCTCGCGCAATTGCGATGCACGCTCCGTCATTCGATCCCCGTCGAACACGGCGGCGGAAAATTTGGTTCCGCCGATGTCGATGGCCAGAATCCGCATCAGCCCGCCCATCCCCGCTCGGCCTCGATCAACTCTTCGGGAGACGCCGTCCCGGTGCCTTTTTTCTGAATCGTGACGGAAGAGACGAGATTGCCGAACCACGCCGCGCGCGCCGGGTCGCCGGTGATGGCCAGAGCCAGGGCGCAGCCCGCTGAAAAGCTGTCCCCGGCGCCGCAGATGTCCACCGGGGTCACACGGCGGCAGGGCACCACCTGCTCGCCCGATTCCGAGATCACGCGCGCGCCGCGTTCGCCTTCGGTGACGATCATGGGCTTGGCGCCGATGCGGCGCCGCAGAGCCTCGAGCGTCAAGCCGCCCGCTCGCGCGCACGCCCCGGCCGCTTCGTCTTCATTGCACTTGAGCAGCACGCCGCGAAACAGTTCGCCGCGCTTCCGCGAGTCCACCCAAACCACCTTCTCCGGCGTTCTCAAAGCCAGAGCGGCAATGGTGTCCCGCACCGCAGCGGTAATCATGCCGCCACTCTCGGTTTCGGCCTGATCGGAAACCAGCACGACGTTGAACCGGTCCCAGTGCGTGGTCAGGCGCGAGCAGAGTTCGGCTTCGATTTCTTTCGGAACCGGCTGAACGTTGACGAAGTCCACGCGGGGCAGGTCTTCGATGCCCGTGTCGCGGTTGATCAGCTTGGTGTAGGTGTAGGTCGGGATGCGATCCGATTCCACCACCAGATCGACGGCGATTCGTCCGGCGGTCAGCGCGCGCTTCAACTCGAAGCCGAATCCGTCCTGCCCGATGGTTCCCAAAACCGAAACCGTGCGCGCCTCGAGCGCCACCAGGTTATTGGCCACGGTGCCCGCGGCGCCCGGTGTCACTTCGGTCGAAATGACGGCGGTTCGTGGAATGCCGGTTTCGCGGGATGGTTCAGCCAGCGCCGGATCATAGCGGCACCACCGGTCGAGACACACGTCGCCCGCGATGAGAACGTCAAGCTCCCGGATTTTTCCGAGAATCTCGGCAGCTTTCACGCCGCGGCCTCGAGGTAGGCGCGCCGCAACGCGGGCATGGTCGCCCGGTGCTCGCCTCGAAAGTAAAAGCTCTCCCCGCCGTCCGCCACGGTACGGACCAGGATGGTCTTGTGCGGCCGGAAATAGTAGCCCGGATCGGTTTTCGGCAGCTCGCGGCGGAAATCGCCGTGAATGGGCATCATGTCGAATACAGCGGTGGTGAAATTGCGGATCTCGCGCCCTTGCTGCCCGGCCACATTCCGCGCCATGGCCAGCGCTTTCAGATAGACCTCGGGCCCCATGATGGCCGAGCCGAAGTTGAGCATCACGCCGCCCTCGAGACGCTCCGCGGTGCGAGCGAAGATCAAAAAGTCACGATAGCTGGCTTTGCCGAGCGCCGCGCCGTCAAAATTCGGATGCTCGTGGAGAATGTCATAGCCGATGCCGGCGTGCACCGTCACCGGTACGTTCGCCCTCCACGCCGCCGCGAAGACGCTCGCCTCGCGGTGCGGATAATCGCTCGTTTCGATGCGCCGTCCCACGTTTTCGCCGAGCCCAAGGTCGAGCGAAGCCGCCTCGGCAATCCACTCGTTCAGCTCGCCGGTTTCCTTCCACAAGCCGAACTCGCCGGTCTTGACATACCGGGCAACGCTCTCGGTGGTGGCGCCGATGCGGGCGATTTCGTAGTCATGAATGGCGCCGGCGCCGTTCATGGCGATCAGGTCGAAGGCGCCGCGTTCGATGAGGTCGATGATGTGCCGGTTAACGCCCGCCCGCAGCACGTGGGCGCCCATGATCAGAATGCGCGCTGAGCCCCGCGCGCGCGCCGATTGAAGGCGAGCGGCCAATGCGGCGAGGTCGGGGTGCGCAAACTCCGGCGCGGGATCGTCGATCTGCAGCCAGTTTGAAAACTGCAGGTCGTGAGCGCGCTCGGCCAGCGGCTTGACGAGCAGCCGCGAACGATCGAAAATCTCGTACTTCGATTTCATGGACGCCAGAATCAGCCTTCAAACAGGGACGCGAACAGGCGGTCCTGCTCGAGGTAGTTGGCTACGATCATATCCGCTCCCGCTCCAGCCAGGCGGCTGCGCTTCCATTCGTCCATGCGCAGACATTCCGGCTCTTCGGTGGCGACGCCCACCGCGTATCCGCCGACCTTCTTCACTTCCTCGATCTCCACGTAGCCGTCCCCGAAGCCGAGAAACTCGTCGCCGCGAAACTCGGCCGAGTCGATAATGCGCCGGATGAGGATGCCCTTCGAAAAGCTCTTGTAGTCGTCGAGCGCGCCGTAGACGCCGCCGTCGAAGTAGCGCTCGACATCGAGCAGCCGCGCTTCGGCTTTCATGTACTCCTCGTCGGTGCCGCTGGCCAGATAGAGCTTCATACCGCGGTCGCGCAGCCGCTCGAGCAATTCGCGTGAACCCGGAACGAGATACTTGTCGGGCGAAGCGCCGCGCTTGAGTTCGTCGACGCGTCCGCGAATCCGCGTCCACAGCAGGTCGAGATAACGGTGCTTATAAACCAGCGGATCGAGCGGCGAACCGCCTCGCTTGCTCACCTGCGCGGCCAGTTCGATCATCTGGTAAACGGTTTCCTGCCCGGTGAGCCGCCAGACGAAGTCCTCCACGACGGAGCGAAGGTCCGCTTCCGATTCGCCGGTCTTGGTTTCGGCCAGGATCTCCACCATCATCGGGACCATGACGTCCATCCAACCGGACCGGATCAGCGAGAGTGTTCCGTCGAAGTCGAATAGAACCACGCGGGTTCGCGATGCGCCGCTCACATCCAGTACTCCCATTTGTGGAAGCCGATCACGTACGCGCACAAACAGGCGTTGGTGACGGCGTGAGTCAGAATCAGATCGCCCAGGGAGCGGGTTCGCACTATCCACCAGTTGTAAATCGCCCCGGCTGCCAGGCCGACGTCCCAATAAGGCCCGTGCTCGGAAGCGAACAATACAGCCGTGAGCCAGAACGAGGCGGCAGTGTAGGAGCCAAGAGGCAGCTTCCAGAATTCCCTTTGGATAAGCCAGCGCATGAGCCACGCGCGCCAGAACAGCTCTTCCAGCACGGGCACGATCGCGATCGCGCGCAGGCTTCGCAGCAGCAGGATAACCGGATCCTTGAGTTGCTCCGTCCCGCCGCTGACCTTGGGCGAACCGGTGATGGAATTCGAGAACAGCCAGTGCGAACGGTATCCGGGAAACAGGGAATCCGGCGCGATCCAAAGCACGAACACCGCCGCGCCGAGCGCGATGGAAGCCCAGGGCTTCTCGACGCGAAACGAGAGAACCTGCCGCGAGAAAACCGCCAGCACCAGGCTCATTACCGCCAGCCAGAGCCCGAGTTTGGCCCGTTGCTCAAGCGGTATCGAATCCTGGATGGCGAGAATTCCCAGGAAAACGGCGAACGGGACAATGTAGGGCGCCCAACGGCGCGTCGCTTCGTTCTGCAATCCGCCTACCCGATCTTGGCCATCAGTTCTTTGATCTTGGTCGCCTCTTCCTTGCTCGGATTTTTCTGAAGCGCCAGTTCGCATGACTTCTTGGCCCGGACTTTATCGCCCTTCTGAGCCAGCGCCATCGCGAGATGGTAGTGGAAGGTCGGGACTTCGGGCTGCTTCGAGGTCAATTCCTGGAAGACCTGGACCGCCTGCTCGCTCAGGTTCTTCTTGATATAGACCCACCCGAGCGTATCGGCGACGTTCAGGTCCGACGGCATCGCCTGCCGCGCGCGTTGCGCCAGGCTGAGGGCGTTATCGAGGTCGGTTCCTTCTTCAGCCTTAATGAAAGCCAGGTTGTTCAAAGCGACCACGTCGTCCGGCTTCAGCTTCAGCGCCTGCTCGTAGATGGGCTTGGCCTCGGTGCGCCGTCCGATTCCGTCGAGCAGCATCGCCAGTTTGGTCAGCGAAGAGCCGTCGTTCGGAGCAAGTTGCGAAGCTTTCCTGAACGCGTCGATGGCCCCGTTGACATCTCCCTTCAGCCGGTAGCTCTCAGCGAGCAGCATCTCAAGGCTCGCCGAATTCGGGTTTTTGGCAATCAACTGCTTAAACTGGGCGATGCCCTCGTCATAACGCTCGGCTCGAATCAGAACCTTCGCCATGGCAAGTTGGAAATCCTGGCGGTTCGGGTCTTTCTTGAGCTGATCCTGAACCAGTCCGATCGCCGACTTGAAATCGTTCTGAGCCGTATAAGTCTCGATCAAACCGATGAGCCCCCGGTTGTCGCCCGGGTTGCTTTCCTGCAACTGCCGGAAAATGGCTTCGGCCTGCTTGTAGTTCTTTTCCTGCCAGTTGATCAGCCCGAGTTGGAATCGCGCGTCGGCCTGATTCGGCGCAGCTTTGAGCATCGCCTCGAGTTCGGTGCGGGCCTTGGCTCTTTCGCCAATCTGCGCGAGCGCGTTCGCACGCAATAACCGGGCTTCGAGATTGGCCGGCTCGGTCTTGAGCACGTCATCGCAATACTGTAGAGCCTTGGCATGATCGTTGCGGGAAGACAGGATCCGCACGATCATCAGCTTGGGCGGAGCCAGATCAGGACGCAGGCGGATCGACTCTTCCAGTTGGACTTTCGCCTGGTCCAGGAAATTCTTGGCAACCAGAGCCCGGCCCAACTCATACCGGTAGTATGGGTTTTCGGGGTTCTTCGTCACCAGCCCCTGCAAATCGTTGACGGCCGCCTGAATCTCGCCGGGGTTTCCGGTTTGCAGCTTGAGCGAAGACCGCATCTCGATGGCTTGCGAATCCTTCGGATCGTTCTTCAACACATCGTCGATGATGGCCCTCGCTTCGTCGCTCTTGTTCTGAGTGGCCAGCAGTTCGACCAGGGCTTTCTGGTAGGCCGCCTTTTCTTTCGGCGTCGCCTTCATGCCTTCTTCGTATTCCCGGCGGGCGCGGTCGAAATTGCGGAAGATACGGAAGAAGCGGCCGACCGCCAGGTGCCCGAGCGGAAAATCCTTGGGATTGCTGGTGACCTTCTGGAGCGTCGCCTCCAGGTCGGCAGGGCGCTGGGAAGCCATGTAAAATCCGGCCAGCTGCAGGTGGTAATCCTGCTGCAGTGGATTGTTTGCGACCTTAGACTTCAACAGCTGTTCGCCATCGCTGAGCCGGTTCTGGCTGGCGTAGTAGAGGAAAAGCTGGTCGTACATCGGCGAAAAGTCTTTGACGTGCGCCAGGAAGTCCTTCGCCAGTTTCTCCGCGTCATCGAAACGCTTTTTGGCGAACAGCGTTTGCAGCAGCGACATCGAAAGTTCCGGCTGGTAGCGCTTGATCGAATCCGCTTTTTGGAATTTCGCCAGCGCTCCGTCGAGGTCCGAGTCCGCCAAAGCCAGATAGCCCGCCAAACGCGCGCCGTCGAACGAATTGGCATCCAGCTTGTCCACGAGCGTCTGCATCTCAGGCTTAAGGCTCTTGTACTTCACCGGGTCGGAGGTATAAGCCGCCCAGTAGATGTCGGCGAGTTTGGTGGCTGAATCGGCCAAGTTGTTCTTCAGATCGATGGAGCGTTGAAACGACTTGGCAGCCGTTCCGATATCCCCCAGTTTCAGTGAGACCAGCCCCAGTTTGTAATAAGCCGGGCCATTTTTCGGGAACTTCGAGATCGCCCGCCGGTATTGCATACCGGCTTCCTTGAACTTGCCCTTGTCGAAGAACTTGTTCCCGCTCTCAACCAGCCGCGCGCTCTGGCTTTCCGGATCACGGCTGCAACCAACCATGAACGCAATGGTGAAAACTAAGAGAAAACGCACTGCTCGATGCATAACTGACCTTTCAGAACCCTCCGTTGGGCTACTGGACTCCTTAACAACTTCACCATAATTTGTCCGACCACGCAATCAGGGCGGCTCTGGAACAAAAGAACCATTCAGCCGACCAGCTTATTTTTCTTGACAATTTTAACTTTCGGCTGCACAATGCCCTCGGTGCCTCACATCGAGTTGCTCGATCAGTTCGATTCCGCCGCTGCGCTGTTCAACCCCGCGCGGCTCCAAATCCTGCAGCAACTCGCTGAGCCTGACTCAGCCTCGGGCATCGCGCGCCGTCTCGATTTGACCCGCCAACAGGTGAACTACCACCTGCGGGAGCTTGAAAAAGCCGGTCTCGCCGAATTCATTGAGGAGCGGCGCAAAGGCAACTGCATCGAACGCGTGCTGCGTGCTTCGGCTCGCAGCTACATCATCAGTCCCGAGGTGCTCGGCGAACTTGGCCGCCCTCCAGAACAGGCGGCCGACCGCTTCTCGATGTCCTACCTGGTCTCGCTGGCCGCCCGCGCGATTCGCGATCTTGCCCGCGTTCGCCGCCGGACCATCGAAACCGGAAAAACCGCCGCCACGCTCGGCCTCGAAGCCGAACTCGTCTTCGCGACCCCAGCCGACCGCGCGGCTTTCGCCGATGAACTCGCGGCATCCGTCGCTCAACTCGCCGCGCGCTACCACGCCCCCAAGGGCCGCAGATTCCGCCTGATCGCCGGTTGTTATCCCGCTCTTGAAGAAAGGACCGAACATGCCCCGGAAGTATGAATCAACAACAGAAATAGCCGCCTCCGCTGAGGACATTTGGAGAGTCCTCTCCGAGGCCGATGGCCTCAAAAGCTGGTTTGCCCCCGAAGCTCAGGTCCAACCGGGGCCAGGAGGCTCGGTCACGATTTCCTGGGGCCCTGGAATGGAAGCCACATCCCAGATCGAAGCTTGGGAACCCGGACAAACCTTCCGCTTTTCAAACGAGCGCCACGATGGCCGGGGCACCAACTTCATCGAATTCACCATCGAAGCCCGCGACTCGGCTCAATGCACGCTGCGAGTGGTGAACGCCGGTTTCGGCGACGATGCGAGCTTCGACGGCGAAATCGAATCCCTTTCGCACGCCTGGCCGAACTTCATCGCGCTGCTCCGCCACTCGGCCGAGCGCAAATGGTCGCGCTGCCGTAATGTCACGCGGCTCGAGATCATCGAATGTCCGCGCCCCGAGGTTTGGGAACGCCTCACCGCGCAATCGCCCGGCGAAGAGCTTTACGTCGATCCCTACGGCTGTGGCTGCTGGCTGGTCGATGGTTCGCCGCTCGCGATCTTTGCCGAAAACGGCGGAAAGGGCAAGACGATGCTGACCATCATGCGGATTCTGTTCGATCCCACCGCGGAAGCCGAGCAAGCCGCGGCTACGGCGGTGGACAGCTTCATGTCACGGGCAGCCCCTCGGACGTAACACGCGCGCCCGGGGCTTGAGCCAGAATCGTCCTTTCGAGCGGTGCGGCTTTTAGCCGGCGTTGTACGATGGGTTGTTCGCGCCGCCATGCCGTCCAACGTCAAGCTCGAGTACGCTGAACAGCGCGCCATCCGTGCCCGCAACAAGCTTTACTACCGCTTTAACCATTGGCCCATCTGGATCGGCGTTTTCTTTCTCGTCCCCGGTCCGCTGACTTTTCAATTGTTCGAGCGCGGCTTTGACTCGCGCATGGCGCTGTGGCTTGGCGTAGTGCTGGCCGGCACCGGCATCCCGGGTTTGCTCGGCCGCCTGCCGGGCGTCGAGCCCGCGCCCTACATCATCCGCTTCACGGAGGACCGGCCGAATCCCCTCTACCGCCGCATCTGTTATACGGTCGCCTGGAGCGAACTCATCGCCTACACCGCCATCAACCTCGCCGGACTCGCCGGCGCAGTCGCCACCGGACGCTGGCAACTTCGCCAGATCTACGATTACGCCTATTTTCCGATCGTGATCACGGTCTGGATTCTCGGCGCGCTCGGCAAGCTTCCGCGCGTCAAGGCTTCCACCCGGGGCGAGGGGGACGAACGCCGCTATTTCTACGGCACGGTGTGGGCCGTGATGGCGGCGCAGCCCGTATTGTGGCTGATGTGGAAGACTCTTCCGAGAGGCTTTGCGCCTGACCTGTTCAAGCTCGCGGTGTTCGCCGCCATCCTCGCGTTTATGGGCTACCTCGCCTGGCGCGGAGTCCTGCCGCGCACGCGAAAAATTGTCCCCGGAGAATGGGCCGTATCCGACTAGCAAACCATCCGCCGCCCGGCCGGATCGTCGCCGCCGCCGGAAGCCGGTTCCACGTCCATGAGTCCGGCACCGGACCGGCGACCGTCGTGCTCGAAGCCGGCGTAGCCGCAACCTCGCTCAGTTGGGCGCTGGTTCAACCGGAAGTGGCGCGCTTTGCCCGCGTCATCTCCTACGATCGAGCCGGTTACGGATGGAGCGACCCGATCGACGCGCCTCGCACGCCCTCGCGAGTCGCCGCCGAACTGCGCGCGGTCCTTGAGGCGGTGAAAGCGCGCCCGCCGTATATTTTCGCCGGACACTCCTTCGGCGGCCTGATCGTCGAGCGTTTTGCGATAGACCATCCGCGGGACGTGGCCGGGATGGTCCTGGTAGACCCGCTGTCGCCCGTTGAGTTCTATCCGCTGACGAGCGCCAAACAGGCGACGCTCGGGCGCGGCATCCATCTTTCGCGGCGCGGAGCGACGCTCGCCCGCCTCGGCGTCGTGCGCCTGTGTCTCGGCCTGGTGCTCGGCGGCAATCAGGTTCTGCCGAAACTGGCCGCGCGCGTTTCGAGCGGCGCGGGCGGCGAAGGCTTCACCAAGAGGCTGGCCGGCGAGGTGGGCAAGCTGCCGCGCGATACCTGGCCGCTGGTGGCCTACAACTGGTCGTTGCCGAAAAGCTTCGAGACCATGGCTCGCTACCTCGAGCAGGTGCCCGAGAGCTGCCGCGAGATGTCGAACGCTCAACTGCCGGACGTTCCGGTAACCTTACTGCTTGCGGCCCACAACACGCTGGGCGCAGGCGTCGCGCTGCCCGCTCGCGCGCGTACCGAGGTGGCCGGTGGGAGCGGCCACTGGATCCAACTCGACCAGCCGGCGCTGGTGGTGGAAGCCATCCGCGCGATGACGGTGGCGTAGCGCCGCCTGAGCCGCATAGACTGTGTAACATGCTGCTGGCTCTCGCTGCACTCATCACGCCCACGCTCTGGTATACGCAACCCGCGGCGAAATGGGAGGAGGCTTTGCCGGTCGGCAACGGACGCCTCGGCGCGATGGTGTTCGGCGGCGTCCCCACCGAGCGCCTCCAGTTGAACGAAGACACCGTGTGGGCGGGCGAAAAACGAAACCGCATCAACCCCAAGGCGGCTGAAGCCATCCCGCAAATCCGCAAGCTGCTGTTTGAGGGGCGCGTCGCCGAGGCCGAAAAGCTCGCCGCCGACATGCTCTCGGTGACCGTGCGCCAGCCTCCTTACCAGACGCTCGGCGACCTGACGCTCGAGTTCACCGCTGCCGGCGACACCACCGGCTACCGGCGCGAACTCGATCTCGACTCCGGCATCGCCCGCACCACCTATACGCTCGGCGGCGCGAAGTTCACCCGCGAAGTGTTCGCCTCCACGTCCGATGGAGTGCTCGTCGTGCGCCTCACCTGCGACCAGCCGAAGCTCGCCTTTCGCGTCGCGCTTTCGCGGCCCGCCGACGGGCAGACCGAAGCACTCAATCAACATGCGCTGCGCATGACCGGCGAAGCCATCGCGCGCAACGAAAAAAGCTACGGGCTCGAACGCAAAACCGGCGCCCGCTTTGTCGCCCTGCTGAATGTCAGCGCCGACGGCGCCACGCGGCAGGCCGGCACTCAGATCGAGGTCTCCGGCGCGCGCAACGTGACGCTGCTGCTCGCCGCGGCCACCAATGTCTCCGCGCCGGCTGACCCGGTTCAGGCCTGCGACCAGAAAATCGCCGCCGCGCTCCGAAAGCCGTTCGCCCAACTTCGCGCCGCGCACGTGGCCGACCATCAGCGCTACTTCCGCCGCGTCACGCTCGACCTCGGACCCGCGCCCTCGCCCGACCTGCCCACCAATGAGCGCCTCCGCCGCGTTCAGGCAGGCGCCGACGACCCCGCGCTCGCCGCCCTCTATTTCCAGTTCGGGCGCTATCTGTTGATGGGCTCCAGCCGCCCGGGCTCCATGGCCGCCAATCTGCAAGGCATCTGGAACCAGAGCCTTGATCCGCCGTGGGGCTCGAAGTACACCATCAACATCAACACCGAAATGAATTACTGGCCCGCCGAGACCACGAATCTCGCGGAAATGCATCTGCCGCTGTTCGACCTTCTGGACAATCTCAGCGAGTCCGGCTATCGCACCGCGAAGGAAATGTACAACGCGCGCGGTGTCGTGGCGCACCACAATACCGACCTATGGGGCGACACCGAACCCATCGACGGGATTCGCTCCGGCATCTGGCCGATGGGCGCCGCCTGGCTCGCCACTCACGCCTGGGAGCATTACGACTTCACGCGCGACCGCGCCTTTCTCGCCGAGCGCGGCTACCCGCTCATGAAAGAGGCCGCGCTGTTTCTGCTCGACACGCTCGTCGACGACGGAAAAGGCCACAAGGTCACCGGACCCTCCATCTCGCCCGAGAACCGTTACCGGATGCCGGACGGCACCGTCGGCTCGCTCGCCATGGGACCCGTGATGGACATCGAAATCGCCCACCTGCTCTTTACACGGACCATCGAAGCGGCGCGCATTCTCAACATCGACAACGAATTTCGCGTTGAGCTCGGCGCGGCGCTCGACAAGCTTCCGCCGCTCAAAATCGGCAAGCACGGGCAGCTTCAGGAATGGCAGGAGGATTACGACGAGCCCGAACCCGGCCATCGCCACATGTCCCACCTGTTCGCGCTGTTCCCGGGAATCCAGATCAATCCGCGCACCACTCCCGGACTGGCGCGCGCCGCACGAATGACGCTCGACCGCCGCCTCGCGAGCGGCGGCGGACACACCGGCTGGAGCCGCGCCTGGATTATCAATTTCTACGCCCGCCTGCTTGACGGGGACAAAGCGCACGAACATCTGCTCGCGCTGTTCCGCAAGTCGACCCTCGACAACCTGTTCGACAACCACCCGCCGTTCCAGATTGACGGCAACTTCGGCGCAACCGCCGCGATGGCTGAAATGCTGGTACAGAGCCAGGCCGGAGAGATCGCGTTTCTGCCCGCTCTGCCCAAAGCCTGGCCCGATGGCGAGGTTCGCGGACTGCGCGCGCGGGGCGGGCTCGAGGTGAATCTCGCCTGGAAGAAAGGCCGCGCCGAATCCGCTCACCTGCGCGCGACCGCCGACGGCGCTTTCAAACTGCGCGCTCCGGATCATCAGCGTGTGGCCTCGGTGCTCTGCGGCGCCCGGAAAATGGAGCCGGAGGCCGTTCAGCTTCACGCCGGCGAGCAGTGCGACGTGAAGTTCGGCGACGCCGCACTCGCCGTGCACCTCAACCACTTCTACCTGACGCTCGACCCGAAGACCTATGCCGATGTGGTTGCGAGCGATTTTCTGAAGACTCAGTTCGCGCCGTTCGAGCAGCGCACCACCGTGCGCACCGACACCACTTATACCGGCGCGTATTTTTACGCCTACAACACGTACTTCGAATTCTTCAACAGCGAAACCGAAAAGCGCCCGCCCGGCGCAAGCGCCATCGCCTTCGGCGTAGAGGAACCCGGCGGCAACGCACGTCTTGCCGCTCAAATGCCGTCGCCGCACCGCGACCTCGTCACCCGCGAACTTGACGGCAAACAGATCCCCTGGTTCGACATGCTGGTAAACGGTGATTTGCGCGACCCGACCGCGCGCTTCTCGTCCTGGGTGATGGAATATCATCCGGATTTCCTCGCCAACTGGCACCCGGGGACCAATAATACGGGCATCACTCGCGCCGCTTTCCTCACCCGCTACGTTTCTGTACTCAAGGACGTCCCACGGCGCCCGCTGCTCGAAGACGTCATCGGCATCACGCTTGCGCTCGACCCCGTAGACGCGCGCAAGATGTTCCCCTACCTGCCCGCGCTCGGCAAGCTCGATTTCGATCTCAAAATAGAGCCCGCCATCGAAGGCGGTTATGGAATCCGGCAGGTGCGTTTCGCCGTAAGCCGGGTGCCGGACGGGCAGCGCGAGTTCAAATTCGGCGGCCGGTCGGTTCTCCGTTTCGACTCCGATTCCACCGCCACCTGGACGTTCTGAAAGCGCGCCTGAGTTTACGGCCTGATAGTATGATTCCGGGCTGTTTCCATGAAAATCGGTGCGCTGCTCGTCCCCGTCTCTCTCCTGTTCGGCGCCACGGCTGAAATCAAGGTCGATCAGGCCGGGTATCTTCCCTCCGCAACAAAAGTGGCTCTCATTGTTTCGGGTAACGCGGCCGGAACCTTCACGGTGCGCGACGCAAAAGGCCGCCCGGCGTTCAGCGGAAAACTCTCAGAACCGCTGAAGGACGGCGCCTCCGGCGACACGGTCCGCGCGGCTGATTTTTCGACGCTTTCGAAACCCGGCGTCTACTCGCTCGAGGTGCCCGGCGCGGGAAACAGTTGGGCCTTTGAGATCAAGCCCGGAGTTTACGACTGGGCCTGGTACCTGGCGATGCGCTCCTACTACGGACAGCGCTGCGGCATGGCCGTGGACCTGGGCCCCGAGTTCCCCGAATTCAAACACGCAGCCTGCCATCGGGAGAGCGCCTTTCACGCAACTTCCGGGAAGACCGGATCGAAAAGTCCTTCGGGCGGCTGGCACGACGCGGGCGATTACGGGCGCTACGCCGTCAACTCGGGTATCAGCACGGGCACCCTTCTGTGGGCGTACGAGATGTACTCCAAGCGCGTTGGGAAAATCACCTTGCGCATTCCCGAATCAGGCAACGGCACGCCCGACATATTGAATGAAATCCGCTGGAATCTCGACTGGATGCTCACCATGCAGGATTCCGACGGCGGCGTCTGGCAGAAGCAGACCAGCGAAAAATTTCCGGGCTTCATCATGCCCGAACAGGACACGCTGGTCAGCTACGTAATCGGCACGGGCGCCGAGCCGTACAAGAGTTCCTGCGCCACCGCGGACCTGGCCGCGGCAGCCGCCATCGCCTCGCGCGTATTCAAGCCTTTCGATGCCGTCTATTCCGCCGCCACGCTGGCAGGCGCGCGCAAGGCCTGGAACTGGCTCGGCGAGCATCCCAACGTGACGTTTCGCAATCCGCCGGGCATCAGCACCGGCGCGTACGGCGACAACGATTGTTCGGATGAACGCCTGTGGGCCGCGGCCGAACTCTGGCGCACCACGGGCGACATCGCCTATGGCCGCTACTTCACCGCGAACTACGCGGCTTTTCTCCCGCGCGCCGCTTCGCTTCCTTCGTGGAACATGCTGGCGCCGATGGCGCTGTGGACCTACGCGCTCGGCGGCGGCGATTCCGCGGCCGTAACCGCCATCCGCCGGACCACGCTCGAAGGCGCCCGGCAGGTGGCCGCCCGAGCCTCGGCAAACCCGTACCGGATTGCGATGCTCGACCGCGATTACAACTGGGGATCCAATGCCGTTGCCGCCAACTACGGCATGCTTCTGCTGGTCGCCAACACGATGGAACCCGACAAAGCGCTGGTGGAAGCGGCGCGCGACCACCTGCATTACCTGCTCGGCCGAAACACGTTTTCACTGTCTTTTGTCTCAGGCGTCGGCGGCAACCCCATGCGCCACCCGCACCACCGCCCTTCCGGCGCAATGGGCGGCAAGGCATGGCCCGGTTTACTGGCCGGCGGTCCGAACGGACGCAAACAGGATCCGGCCATGCGCAACCTTGCCGACGGCCTCCCGCCTGCCCGCATGTACCTGGACGATCAGGCCTCGTACGCCACCAACGAGGTCGCCATCAACTGGAACGCGCCGCTGGTATTTTTGCTGGCGGGCGTTATGCAGGAAGGATTTTGAATCAGTGTACTGGCTTTTCTTTTTCCTTCTGGTTTCGGCTTTCGCCGGAGAAAAAGCGGCTTATGACAGTAACGGCCGCATCATCGCGCTCATCACCGGCGCGGAGGACATCGAGGCTTCGACCAATATTGTGGCCGTTCTGCCCTCCGGCAGGAGGATCCCGGTGCTCGCGCGGCGCGACGGGCGCGGCGCGGTCCGGCAAGGAGACCAACTCGCCTGGACGCTGACCTTCCAATTACCCGATGGGGGACGTGGGACGATCGCGCTCAAAAGCGAAGAAGGCGCGGCGGGCGTGATGGTTTCGGCCGAGGTGACCGCCGAGACCCCGCTCGACATCGCCGCTCTCGAATGGACCCTTGACCTGCCGCGCCCGGTGTTCCTCAACGGCCGGCTCGTGCCCGCCAATTCCGAGCCGGTTCCGCTGACCGGCGCCCGCGCTCTCTCTCCCGTCCTCTACAAAGGCGAGACCGCGAAACTGAACGTGACCGGACGGGACGCCGCCGTCGAGATCGTGTTCGATCAGCAACGCTCCACCACCGTGCTCGACCGTTGGGACGATCGCGGGCGCTCTTATCAGCTTCGGACCCAAATACGCGGCGGGGCCTGGGAATCCGGCGCCGCCGCAACGTTTTCCGCAACGCTGCGCGCTTCGACGACAGCGCCGTCCGCGCCCGTCAACCTCGCGCTCGACACTTCGCAAGCGCGGTTCCGCTTCGACGGCTTCGGCGGCAATTACTGCTGGAATAATGAATCGCCGATTGCGGATTACACGATGAAGAACCTCATGCTCGCCTGGACCCGTACCGAGATGAAGGCTCAGGCGTGGGACAAGGAGCGGGACCATCCCGGGCGCGCGTTGCGCGCCGACTTCGAACGAATGCGCGCTCTGCAGCAACTCGGAGCCCGCAACGTCATCAGCATCTGGTGGCTCCCCGAACGCTTCTACACCGATCCCTTCGAAAAACCCCGGTCCGCGCACTTCCGGTTGATCGATCCGCGCCGCTGGGACGAACTGCTCGACCTGCTCGGCAGCTACCTGCTCTACGCCAAACGCGAATACAACGTCGAACCGGAACTGTTCTCGTTTAATGAAGCCAACATAGGCGTCTACGTCGGGCTCACGCCGGAGACGCACACCGAAGCCATCAAGCGAATCGGCGCGCATTTCGCCAAGCTGGGTCTGAAGACGAAGATGCTGCTCGGCGACGCCACCGGTCCGCGGGACACCCACAAGTTCGTGCTCGAAGCCGCCGCAGATCCTGAGGCGATGCGGTACGTCGGCGCGGTCGGCTTCCATTCCTGGGGAGGCGGAACTCCGGAACAGTACAAAGCCTGGGGCGACGTCGGCGAGTGGCTCCAACTCCCTCTTTTAGTAACCGAACTCGGCACCGACGCCTCATCCTATTACACGCGGAGTTGGGACAGCTTCAGCTACGGACTGCGCGAAGCGCAGATGATTCAGGAACTGTTGATCTACGCCCGCCCGCAGGGGACGCAGTATTGGCAGTTCACCAACGACTACGCGCTCGCACGGATTCGCGACGGCGTCGTACAGCCGACCGCCCGTTTTTGGATCATGAAGCACTTCAACGATCTCACCCCGCAATCGTCTGAGGCGCTCGGCGTCCAATCGGACCAGAAGACCGTCCTCGCCACCGCGTTCCGCAAAGGGCCGGCACACGCCATCCACGTCCTGAACCTCGGCGGAACTCGATCAGCGAGAATCGAGGGCCTGCCGGAGGGCCGGTGGCGCGTTACCCAGTCGGCCGAAGCGGCGCAGTATCAGGCGAGACCGGCCGGCGCCGCTGCCGGCGCGTTGACCCTGGAACTTCCCGCACGTTCGCTCGTGACGCTCACGCGCGAGGGGTGGTGAGCAGGCGAACCCGGTCCGCTAGGCCGAGGCTGCCGATGCTTTCGGAGGCAACTCGATTCCCACGCTCTTTCGGGTCCTGGCCAGAATGCGCTGGAGTTTTTCCTCGTTCAAATTAAGCGAGGAAGCGATTCCGCCAAGACTCTCACGGCCGGAATAGAAACGCACCACTGCCTCGCGGTATTTCTCGGGTAACTGCCCAAGCCTGGCCATGAGTTCCAGATCCGGCTCCGGCGCAGGCTGACCGAGCGGCTCAGGACGCCGCTGCACTTCGCAAGCCACCGACTTGTGAACTTCCTCGGTGACGAAATGTAAAACCGCTTTGCCCGACACCAGTTTGCCGTCCAGCGCGAATTGGGCTGCTCTCAACAAAACCCGTCTTGCTATCTCGACATCGCAATCGTCCAACTTGCGACGGATCATGAATCGGACCCCGCCATTGAGATATTCAAATAAGGTCGCAATCGCTGCTTCGTTTCCTCCGTTTAGCTGCTTCACTACGGCTTCCAGCCGCTCCGTCAATTCCGGACATGCGCCGGCATTTTGCGCGGTACCTTTGGTATCCGCAAACAGGAACACCTTTGTTCCCTCCCCAATGCAATCGCTCGGTACCCGCTTGAATGGGACATCTTTCTTTGGGTGCCGCTTCAAAGTGCCCCCACACGCGAATTCCTCTCACTCCAATGTGAAATTGAAACCGGCAAAGGACTGGTACTACCACTACTCAAAAAAAGTTGAGAGATTTGGGTTACGAACAGCACATACCAGTTGTCAGTCAGAAGTTCTTATGTTGTCGAACTCGACATGTTGGTCGACGTTCCCGGATGAAGAGGTGGAACTCTACAGCCTGGGTCGCATGGAAGGATCGGCTCGTGCCGCCTTTGAGGAACACTTGCTGGTCTGTGAAGAGTGCCGGGCCCGCGTTGTCGAAGCGGAACTCTTCGTATCCATCCTCCGGACCGCTCTCGGCATCGAGGAACGCAATTCCGCACCGCCTCCTGTGGTCATCGTCCCAAGTTCTCGTTAATCCAGAAGGCTGCGTCGATTTCGCTCTTGACTTTCACTATTTATTCGCCCATACTCCTAGAAGGTCTAAAACCATATGGCGTTGACAAAGCGGCAAAAGCAGGTCCTCGACTTCATCGCGGACTTTGTCGAGAAGAACGGGTATAGTCCCAGCTACGAGGAACTCGCCGAAGGGCTCGGGCTGGCGTCGCTGGCGACGGTCCACAAGCACATCCTGGCACTGTCGAACAAGAATTACCTGACGCGCGGCTATAACCAGTCCCGGTCACTCGAGGTTTCGCCACGCTACCTCGAAGAGCAACGCCGATATCAGCACAGTCCGGCTTCGGCCGCCGTTCCCTTGCTGGGACGTATTGCGGCCGGTTCGCCCGTCGAATCTTTCGGCACGCAAGAGGCTCTCCACTTCGAAGACTTCGCCGGCGACCAATCGACGTTCGCGCTCGAAGTGCGGGGCGACTCGATGATCGAGGACCACATCTGCAGCGGCGACTACGTGCTGGTTCAGAAAGCGGACCGCGTTCGCGATGGAGAAATCGTCGTCGCACTTGTGGACGGCGCCGAAACCACGCTCAAGCGTTTCTACGATGAAGGCGAAGAGATCCGTTTGCAGCCGGCCAACGCCACCATGAATCCGATTCGCGTTCAGAAGAAAGACGTCCAGATTCAGGGACGCGTGCTGGCGGTATTGCGGAAGTACCGCTAAGCCCCTACTGCCGCGTGACCTGCACGGAACGCCAGGCCATATTGCCCGAAGTGTCGAAGGCCCGAACGACGATCGTGTTATAGCCCTTGATCAGCGGAATGGCCGTGGCCTGCCAGGACGTTGTACCGGAGGCCGTACCGCTTGCGCCGCTGTCGGTGAACCATACAACCGACGCAACGGCAACGTTATCCGACGCCGTCCCCCTCAAAGTGATCGTCGCATCCGAGGTGAACACATTGGTGCTACCCGGTGAAATAATCGCCAGCGTAGGCGCGGTGGTATCGCGCGCGGCTCTAGCATAGGTAATCTGAAGCGTCAGGGCGGAGGTCGAATTATCGTTGGCCGTGGCTGTGACGGTGATCGAGTTCAGGCCCTCTGACAGCGAGATGTTCCCCGTATCCCACGTTGTGGTTCCGGTCGCAATCCCGCTGCCTCCAGCGGAGTTGGACCAATCGATTCGGCGGAGTCCGCTGGTCTGCGACGCGGTGCCCTTTACGCTGAGCGCCGGTGTCGAAATCGAGTAAGCGCCTGCGTTTCCGGGAGAAGTAATGGTCAGCACCGGCGCGGCGGCGGACGATTGCACTGCCTGGCGTGTGATGGCGACGGTCTTGACACTGGTCGCGTTCTGCGAATCCCGGGCCGTCAGCCGGAAGTTGTTTAAGCCCAGCGCCAGACCCGCTTGGAAGTTCCAGGTGCGTGTTCCCTGAGCCGTGCCGGATCCACCCCGGTCTGAGTTCCAGGTCACTTGCACGTCTCCGGCGCCGCCCGCCACCGTGCCCGTAATCACAGCCGAGGTGGCGGTGGTCGACTGCAATGGCGGAACCACGAGCAGCGTCAAGGGTGCCACGGGGGTCGGAGTCGGAGTCGGAGTGGGTGTCGGCGTGGGGTTCGGCGGCGGTTGCGTCGGTGTGTTGTTCCCGTTGGCGGGAGCATACAGCGTCTGGATCGCGCCCACATCTTCCATGGTCAGCGCATTTGTCCGCTGATAGTAGGGATACATCACCGCGCCGGGACGGTCGGAGTGCCCCAACCCGAGCGCGTGCCCGAGTTCGTGCAGGGCGACGCTGAAAAGATCGGTGTCGGCGTTGATTCTCCAGGTTTCATCGTCGTCAAAATGCATGTCCCCGGCCAGGGGCTCCGAATTCGGCGGAGAAGGATAGAACGTATGCGCGAGCACCCCGCCCGGACCATCGAAGGGATACGGGTCCCCGTGATCCCGTTTCGCAAACAGGACGTTGATGTTCCGCGGCAGATCGGGCCCATTGCCCGGCGTGAACTTGACCGCCACCACCTTGGCCCACTCGTTCATAGCCCGCAGCACTTCGGCCTGGGCAGCGGCGGTGCTCAATTGCGGCGTCATGCTGCCCCAGGTGTAGGTGAGCGAAGCCGATCCATGGCTCGGGCCGGCCCATCCGTCTCCCACCTTGGCGATGTACTGCCCCGCGCTTCCTGTGGTGGTCAGCGCGCTTGCGCACGCCGAACGTGGGCGCCCGGCGACCAGGTCGTCATCAGCCGGGAAGATATAGGACACCGGATCGTGCGCGGCCAGCATCCGGATCTGGTCCCGGGTGGCCATGACCAGCAATTGGTTCCGCGCCAGGTCCGGATTCTCATGCAGTTCAAGCCCCTCATCCAGCACCAACTGACGCGCATCGCCCATTTCCACATCGGAATGAAACTCCACCAGCACGTAGCGGGCGCTGTCGGAGTCACTGAGTTCGAGGCTGATCTTGTCTACCATCTCGAGCGAACCAGCCCACTGCAGATCGAGCCCGTCGAGCGAGGTTCCCGCGTCGATCGAAATTACCCAGCCGTTCTCGTGGACATACCCGGTGATCACGGCCCCGCGCGACGTCAAAAGGTCAGACTCCGCGCTGCCTTGTGGGTGCGTGAATTGCAACAAAAGATGGACCCGCCCGCCCACAGCCGCCGACCGGCTGGCTAGCGCCGGAACGAATGACGAGAACCCGGCCGCAGTATCGATCTGCCGGTTTTTCAGTTGCAGAACAGGCTGGGACAGGCCGCTTACAGCCGATACAAAGCCGAATAATGCGGCGAGGAGGACGGGTCGCATACAAAAGGCTCATCGACTTCGAGTGAGAGAAATTTCCGCGAAATCCCACCTATTCCATGTAAGGCCTCCGGCATATGGATTCATTCCGCACCCGGCCAGTCCCGTTGTTGGCCACCTGGTTGACGTTGGCTGCCCTGGCCGGCGCACAAACTACCTATCTGTTGCAGACCCTGGCCGGCTCCGACGAGGCCGGTGACGGTGGTCCGGCCACCGCCGCCTTGATCTCGCAGGCCGAGGGCGTCGCGGTCGATCCGCTCGGCGGCTTCTATATCGCCGACGCCGACGGTCACCGGGTGCGGCATGTATCGTCATCGGGCATGATCACGACGGTCGCCGGCAACGGGCACCCCGGCTTTTCCGGGGACAACGGTCCTGCCGCCGCCGCACAGCTGAATACGCCATACGGCATCGCGGCCGACCGCGCCGGCAACCTATTGATCGCCGACTTCGGCAACGCGCGGATCCGGAGGATCTCAAAAGACGGCATCATCACGACCGTCGCCGGAGGCGGCACTCTCGCGCCTTCGGCAGCCGACGGCCACCCGGCCACCGAAGCCGCGCTCGGGTCGCCCCGCAACGTGACCGCCGACGCCTACGGCAACACTTACTTCTCGGAATTCACCGGACACCGGGTCTGGCAGGTCACGCCTTCGGGCGTCCTGCTGCGCCTGGCCGGAACTGGAGCGCCGGGCCTTTCCGGCGACAATGGACCCGCGCTGCAGGCAGCCCTCAACTCGCCCGCGGGTCTCGCGGTGGATGCCAATCAAACGCTCTACGTCGCCGACTCCGGTAACGCGCGAATCCGCAAGATCTGGCGTGGCGTGATCACAACCACGGGCGACAGCGGCCGGGCCGGCACGCCACCGGTGATCCCGGTCGGTACGCCCACCGGACTCACTCTCGACCCCGACGGCAGCCTCATCATCGCCGACGCCGCGAACAATCAGTTGATCCGCGTCACTCCCCTGATGCAGATTGCCACCCTCGCCCAGCCCGCCCGCGATGTCGCCATCGACGCCGCCGGGAATCTATACACCTGCTCCGGCAGCTATGTCTACAAGCGGACCCGCTCGGGCTTGGTCAGCGTGGTGGCCGGTAGCGGCCGCTACAACTTCTGGGGCGACGGCGGACCGGCCGGTAAAGCCCGTTTCAACCGCCCATCCGGCATCACTCGCGACGCGGTTGGCGCGCTCTACATTGCCGACACGTTAAACCACCGTATTCGCCGCATGGGCGCGGACGGGATTCTCTACACGGTGGCCGGAACCGGAACCGCAGGCATGGCGGGCGAAGGCGGGCCCGGTCTCGCCGCTCAACTCAGCGCGCCCGAGGCGCTGGTGGCCGACCGTTTCGGCAACCTGTACATCGCCGACACGGGCAATCATCGTATCCGCAAACTCGACGCAGCCGGCACACTGCGCACCATCGGCGGCACCGGGCGGCGCGGATTCTCGGGCGACAACGGACCGGCCACGCTCGCCCAATTGGATTCTCCCGGCGGAATCGCGCTCGATGCCGACGGCAACCTATACATCGCCGACACGGGCAATCATGTGATCCGCCGCATTTCGCCCGACGGCCGCATTACCACCTTGGCCGGCAACGGCAACCGGGGCTATGCGGGCGACGGCGGACCGCCGCTGCTGGCCGGGCTTGATTCGCCGCGCGGGGTGGCCGTGGACAGCACCGGCAACCTGTTCATCTCGGATACCGGCAACCACCGCATTCGTCGGGTCTCCACGGGCGGCGGTTTCGGTGCCGGGATCATCAACACATATCCTTCGAACTCCGCCGCCATCTGGAAGCAGCCGCGCGGCTTGGCGGTGGATGATTCCGGCAATCTGTTCCTCGCCGACGCGGCCGATCAGCGCATTTTCCTCATCGAGCCCGCCGGGCGAATCGCCGCCATCGCCGGAGACGGCTGGCCGGGATTCCTGGGCGAAGCGGCGCCCGCGCTCTCGGCCCGCATCGACACGCCCCTCGGATTGATTGTGGATGCGGGCGGCAACCTCTACTTCGCCGATTCGGGCAACAATCGAATCCGCAAGCTGACGCCGAATGTCGAGATCGCTCCCCCGCCCTCCCTCGACGCTCCGCTCACCGTGGTGAACGCGGCCAGTCTGCTGCCCGGACCCGTGGCCCGCGGTGAGATGATCACGCTGTTCGGCACCGGGCTTGCCGCAGACGGCGCCGTCACCGAAGTTCTGTTCGACGGACACCCGGCCGCGCTTTTCTTTGTCCAGTCCACGCAGATCAATCTACAGGTGCCTTACTCGATCGGCAACGTTGCCTCGAGCGAACTCCAGGTGCGCCTGAACGGCGCCATTCGCGCGAGAATTCAGACCGGCGTCGTCGACTCAAACCCGGGGCTGTTCACAACCGGCGGCGGCATCGGGCAGGTGGCGGCGTTGAACGAGGATGGCACGCTCAACTCGGCCGCCAACGCCGCGCCTCGCGGCTCGATTGTGATTTTGTACGCCACCGGCGAGGGCGCATTGTCGCCACCGCTCGGCGACGGGCAGCCCGCGGGCGCGTCCCCCTCGTTCCCGGTGCTGCCCGTCTCGCTCCGCATCGGCGACTACCCGGCCGATATCCTCTACGCCGGCAGCGCCCCCGGATTCGCCGGGCTGATGCAGGTCAACGCACGCGTCCCGGGCGGATTCGCGCCCACCGGCATTTTGCCCGTTGTGTTGCAGGTGGGGACCAACGCGAGCCAAAGCGGGGCGGTCATCGCAGTCCGATAATTTCTCTTGCACTCGGCCGGGTTTGTATGCTACACATTGTAGCGTTACAATGCGTAGCGAACAGAATACCCGAACCCTCAGCGAACTCGAGCGCGCCGTCATGCAAGCCGTCTGGGACCGCGGCGAGGCCGCGGCCGACGACGTGCGCTCGGCGCTCCCGCGCGATTTGAAAGATTCCACGGTCCGCACCGTTCTTCGGCGGCTCGAGCAAAAGGGATTCGTGCGCCATCGCGTCGAAGGCCGCACTTACCTGTACCGCGCCACGGGTGCGCCTCACGAGGTAGCGGCGCGGGCTGTGCGGCAGATCGTCGAACGGTTCTGCGGCGGAAGCGTCGAACAGTTGCTGGTGGGCATGGTGGATCACGAAGTGCTGGGCGCGCGGGAGTTGCGGCGGCTGGCCGAGAAGATCGCTGCCCGAAAGGAGACAGGCAAATGACCGGGTTGTTGTTTCTCGCCGACTGGGCGCTGAGAGGCGCCGTGCTGGCTGTATTTTGTGTGGCTTTGCTGCGAGCGCTCCGCGTGCGGGACGCCGGCGTTCAATGGGCTGCGCACGCGGCCACTCTGGTGACCACGCTGGCGCTGCCGGCCTTGCTCATGATAGTACCTCCGCTGTTCCGGTCATCCATGGCGGGCGCACCCGCCGGAGAAGCCGTGTCCGAAATGAGCCGCTGGCCTGAAGCGCTCTTATCCATTTATGCGGCGGTGGCCTGCGCGCTGCTGTTCCGCCTGGCGGCCGGAGTCGCGATGGCGGCTGCGCTTCGACGCGGATCCAAACCGACAGAGATCGCGGGCGTGCTCGAATGCAGTCGAGTGAAGGTGCCGGTCACCGTCGGCGTGTTCAGCCCATCGATTCTCTTGCCCGCGGACTGGCGCGAATGGCCCTCTGAAATGTTAGATGCCGTCCTCGCCCATGAAACGTCGCACGCTACGCGCCGCGACCCCGCGCTGCGCATCCTGGCGACCATTCACTGCGCTCTGCTCTGGTTCAGCCCGGTGAGTTGGTGGCTCCGCGCCCGAATTTCACGACTCGCCGAACATACGAGCGACGATCAGGCTATGGCCGCCGATCGGGACCGGGGCGCTTACGCTGAGTTGCTGCTTGAATTCGCGCGGCGTCCGGCCGGGCGTCCGCTGACAGGGGCTGTCGGAATGGCCGCCTCGGTAACCGAGCAGCGGATTGATCGAATCCTTTCCGGACACACCCTGTCGCGCGGATTGCGCCTCCCGGTACTCGCGGCCATCGCGCTGGTGGCACTCGGCTCAGCGTACGGCGTCGCCGCATTTCAGGCAGCGCCGCCCCAGGCTCCTCAAGCTCCTCAGGCTCCTCAGGCTCCTCAGGCTCCTCAGGCTCCTCAGGCTCCTCAGGCTCCTCAGGCTCCTCAGGCTCCTCAGGCTCCTCAGGCGCCGCCGCCTCCGGCCGCGGCCGCCGAACCTACGCAGGCAGCGCCCGCCGCTCCGCCCAAACCTCCGCGCCCGCCGAAAGGCAACGGAACAAAGCACAGAGTTCCGAGCGGTTTAACCGGCGATGCCGAGGATGCCGCCGTTTTCGGGGCACAAGAAAGCATTCGCTCAGCCTTGCAGCAATTGGAACTCGCGCAGAAGCAGGTCGAGATGGGTGCGATTCAAAAGGCCTTGGCCGGTTCCAATTTCTCCGAGGAACGGGTCCACGCGCTCGAACAGCAACTATCGGCGGTTGAGAAGCAACTCAGCGCCCGTCAAGTCGAGTTCGAGCGGATGCAGAAGCGCCTGGCCGAAATGACTGAGCGGTTGATGGAGATGAATCAGCGGCTGCGGAACTCCCGGTAGCCGCTACTTCAGCTCGCTCACCGGCACCTGAAACGCCACGGTGTTCACGACGCCCTTGCGCTGAAACTGCACCCAGACCTTGTAAACGCCGGGGCGCGGGAAGATCAGGTTGAACTGAATGTTGGGTCCGCCGTCGCTCAAAAACGGGTGCGTGTGGATCATGTCCACAAGGTCCTGGCTGGCGGCCATCATGTGGCCCCACGCGCCCAGATACTGCTCGATGCCGTCACCGGGTTCGAGCGTGAAGAACATCAGCGTCTTCAGCCCGGCAACCGGTTCCGCGGGTTCCATGCGGAGCGACACGGCCAGGTTTTCAGCCTTTTGAGGCCCGAGCGAGGGCGCGAGCGTGGCGCCCGCGGTCACCGGACCGCCCGGGACAATCAGCGTGCGCGCAATCAACTGCGGGATTCCGCCCTTGGGATAGAAGTCGCTCAGCACGCGGTACATCCCCGGTTTGGGCAACTCCGCCGTGTAGCGGAACACATTGTCGGCGCCCTTTTCCGGATGCTCGTGAATGAAGTAGTTCAGGTCCTGGCTCACCACGAACATATGGAAGATCCGCTCGTGCACCATCTCGAAATCGCCGACAATGGTCCCTTTTTTCGGGTCGCGGACGGTCAAGGCGAGTTGAAATTTCTGACCCGGCCTGAGCAGCGCGGGCGTGGTTTTCAACTCCACGGGATACTCCACCTGTTCGGGAATGCCGGGCACCAGCGCCATTCCACACCGGCTGCACTTGCCGGCCTGGAGCGCGCGGATATCCGGATCCATCGGGCAGACGAACTCCACCGGAGGCTCGGGCGCTTCCGACACGGGCGTTGGGAATTTCGAGGCCGGCTCCTGGGCAAAGAGCGCGGCGGCGATAAACAACGGCAACCACTTCATGGTGACTGCTCTCATTGTCTCGCACAGCGCCGCCGCTCGCTACGCGATAAGATACGCTCCTAAAGGACCGGCTCATGACCCTCGGACGTGTAGCAGTGCTTTGGATGATCTCGGCGGCAGCCGCCCTGGCGCAGTCCAATTCATCCGACATCCCCGTATTCGGCACCACCACCTACATCCCGTCCGGACTCAAAGGGGGCGTGTACCTGCTGCGCGAAGGCGAATCGCGCCTGCCCGATTTTGACTCTCGTTCGCCGCTCGGCTACCTCTACACCAACAAGCTCAACATCCCCAACCGCGATTTTTCGTTCGGCTTTCCCGGCATCACCGGGCAGACCGAATGGTTCGCCATCGATTACCGCGGACGATTCTGGGTGCGCAAGCCCGGCAAGTACAACTTCGCGCTCACCTCCGACGACGGCTCGCGCCTCTACATCGACGGCAAGCTTCTCATCGACAACGACGGCGTGCACGCCGCGCAGACCATCACCGGCTCCATTCATCTTGAACCGCGGCTGCACACCATTCGCATCAGCTACTTCCAGGGGCCGAAATTTCAGCTCGCCCTGGTGCTCGCCGCGCAGGCGCCGGGCGAGAAATGGCGCGTCTTCGACATGAAGGACTACTCGCCCGAGGGCGAGCAACTCACTCCTGAGGAGATGGCCCTGCTCGACCGGCAGGACCGCGAAGACGCCCAGCGCCGCCAGAAACAGGACGCCACCTCGGCAATCGAGAAAGAAGCCATCGCGATTCTCCACCAACCGGAGCCGCAGCACGCCTTCGACTTCCGCTCGGGTGTCTACAGTTTTCGCGGAACAGCGGGCAAGACGCGTCACGTGCTCGCCTTCGAACTTCCCGCTTCGGAACTGCGCGACACCGTGGACGATTCCACACGCGCTCACCGCTACCGCTTCTCGGCATTTTTCGCCGTGAAGGACTCGGATGGCCGCTACATCGAAAAGTTTTCGATCGACTCGCCGTACTCGGTGGCCGCGGACAAATACGAAGCGTTCAAGAAAACGGCCTTTACCACCACCCGCCCGTTCACGCTCGCGCCCGGCGCCTACACCCTCGAGGCGGTGGTATTCGACCGTCTGGCCCAAACCTCCAGCGTGGCGCGGTTTCCGATTGACAGCCTGCCCGCCGGACTTGGCCTGAGCACGCCCGTGCTGGTGGAACGCGTCACCGCCGTCTCGGGCGAGCCGGACCCCGCCGACGGGCTGGTGACCGAGGGCAAGCGCCTGGTGCCGCGCCTGAAGCCGAACGTTCCGCCGAACGTCAAACCGGCGCTCTATTTTGTGGTGTATCCGAATCCGGCCAACTCCGCGGCCGCCACGCTCCGCATCGCGTTTCTGGTGGATGGCAAGCAGGCGGCTGAGCAGACGTCTCCGCTTCCGGCGCCCGGTAAGGACGGGGCTATTCCGCTCACCATCGCGGCAGCGGCGCAACCCGGGGCCTGCGAACTGCGCATAACCGCGGTGCAGGGCGAGGAGACGGTGACGCAGACGCTCCGCTACACGGTCGAGGCAACCGCGCAGCCCGCGCCCTCACGCTAAGTTCATCCTGGCGAGCAACGCTTGCCGCCGCGGGTGGGCCACGAACTCAGGAGTCGACCACAGACGGGTCAGCGGAGTTTCGCCAAACAGGACAAACGGCCACGGATCGTTCTCGACCAGCGAGCGTTCAAGATCGTCGAATACGCGGTCCATCTGATCGGAACCGCTGTCGGCGAGCGCGAACGCGTAGCCCGAAACGTAGCGGGTCTGCGCGATGTCCTCGAGTTGAGCGCGCAACATGCGGGCCTGTTCCGCACGCCCCTGTTCGCCGTGGATGAGCGCCTCGGTGGCGATCAAAAACGGATTGCCGGGTTCGAGAACGCGGGCGCGTTCGAGTGCGGCCAGCGCTTCGCCGGCGAAACCTTCCCCGTTCAACCCGAGCGCGGCGAAGGCGGTGTTCACCCAGACGGAGGGGAACATGCGGAGGTTGGTCCGCGCCGCGCCGAGCGCCGCTCCGCGATCGCCACGCACAAAGTGGAGGACGAGTTCGCCGATACGGACCAGCGGTGAAAGCGGATCGAGCGCAAGCGCGCGCTCCATGCCGAGCCGTGCGTCCTCCATCCTCCCGCGCTGCAATTGACTCCAGATGGAGCGCCGGAAATGCGCCACGCCCGAGGACGGGTTGAGGTCCACGGCGCGATCGAGATCCGCCCCGGCCAATTCCCACTGCCGCTCGAAAGCGCCGCGAATCATGCCGCGCGCCGCGTAGGTTTCAGGCGTCGAAGCATCCAGTTGAATGGCCTTTTCAGCGGCGGCGAGGGCGGCGGGCAAAACGGTTTGCGGCCGCACGGTAAAGAACGCCGCCTGCGAAAGCAATTCGGCCAAACCGGCGTAAGGCAGCGCGTAATCGGGCGCCAGGTGAATGGCGCGGTCAAAGCACTCGCGGGCGCGGGCAAAGCCCTCGGCGGTCCGCGAAAGCGCATGGTGGTTGCCTTCGAGATAGGCGTGATAGGCGCCGGGATGAACGCTCCGCGACCGGCTCACGGCGGGAGCGCGCGGCGCGAGTCGCATTTCGAGCGCCGCGGCGACAGCCGACGAGATTTCGTCCTGCACCGCGAAGATGTCGGTCATTTCGCGGTCGTAGCGCTCGCTCCATTCCTGCAGACCGTTCAAGGCGTTTGAAAGCTGCGCTAGGATGCGAACCCGGGTTCCAGCCGTGCGCACGCTGCCCTCGAGCACATGTTCCACACCCAGCGACCGGCTGATCTCCCGCACGTCCGTGTTGCGGCCTTTGAAAGCGAAGGCCGAGGTTCGCGCCGTCACCTTCATGCCCGGAAGGCGCGCAAGTGCGTTGATGATCTCCTCGGCCAGGCCGTCGCTGAAATATTCGTTCGCCGGGTCGGCGGTGAGGTTCGAAAAAGGCAACACGGCAACCGAAGGTTCAGCTTCGGCAGGCGCGGCGAGGCTCGCGCGAAGGGCGCCGGCGAGTGCGGCGGCATTCTCGAAACGGCGCTCAGGCTCGCGCTCGAGACAGCGCGAGACCACGGCCGCCAGTGCCCCGGGCACCGCGTTCGCCTCGTATCGAAGCGTCTCGCCGGGCGCGGGCCGGTGGCCGGTGAGCAGTTCGAACAGCACGATGCCGAACGAAAAAATGTCGCTCCGGGCGTCGACCGCGCGGCCCGCCATCTGCTCGGGCGACATGTAAGCCCAAGTGCCCATGATCACGCCCGATCCCGTGCGCGTGGCCTCAGCGTCGTTCAGGTTCCGCCGCGCCAGGCCGAAGTCGAGCAACTTCACGCCGGACGAGGTCATCAGGATGTTGTCCGGTTTGAGGTCGCGGTGGATGATGCCCTTCGAGTGAGCCGCCTCGAGCGCCGAGACGATCTCGAGCCCGATCGCCACGGCGCGCTCGGCAGCGAGCGGCCCTTTCACCGGCCGCCCTTCGAGATACTCCATCACCATGTAATTCGGGCCGACATCGTAGAGCGTGCAGATGTTGGGATGATTCAGCGCCGCGATGGCGCGGGCCTCACTCTCGAAACGGTCGCTGTGTTCGCCGTGCAGCACCTTGAGCGCGACCGCGCGGCCGAGGCGGGTGTCGAGAGCCCGGTACACCGCTCCCATGCCGCCGGCTCCGATGGCCGACTCGATGCGGTATGCGCCGAGTTGAGTGCCCGGTTCAAGCGATGCGTTCATCGGTGTAACCTAAACGAATGCTGACTGCGTGGCTTCTCGCGCTCCTGCTCGCCGCCGATTGGCCACAATTCCGAGGGCCCAACGCCACCGGAGTATCCGAGTCGAAACAACTGCCGGTCCACTTCGGCCCCGGCACGAATGTCGTCTGGAAGGCCGAAATTCCGCGCGGCCACTCGTCGCCGGTCATCGCGGGCCATCGCATCATCGTCACCGCCGCCGAGGGCGGGCAGCGCAGCGGGTCTTCGCGCCAGAAGGTTGTCGACGATGGCAAACTGCTCACCATTTGTCTTGATCGAAACACCGGAAAAATCCTCTGGAAGCGCGAGGCGCCGCGCCCGCGCGTGGAGCAGTACCAGCCTACCAACTCGCCCGCGTCGCCGACGCCTGCCATCGATTCCGGAAACGTCTACGTGTTCTTCGGCGACTTTGGATTGCTTTCCTACACGCTTGAAGGCAAGGAACGCTGGCGGCTGCCGCTTGGTCCGTTCAATAATACCAACGGTCACGGTTCGTCTCCGATTGTCGCCGGCAAGCTGGTGATCCTGGTCTGCGACCAGGATTCGCAGTCCTTCCTGCTCGCCGTGGACAAGAACACCGGCCGAATCGCCTGGAAGGTGGACCGTCCCGAATCGACGCGCGGCTACTCGACGCCCGCCGTGCTTCGCCCCCCGCAGGGTCCGGCGGAGCTCATTGTCCCGGGCGCTTACCAGATGACGGCTTACAACGCGGAGACCGGCGAAAAGCTGTGGTGGATTCGGGGACTTTCGTGGCAGCCCAAGTCCGCTCCGGTGGTCGACGGCGCCATGGTCTACGCCCATTGGTGGGAACAGGGCGGCGAAGCCGAGCAGCCCACCGAGACGCCCGCTTTCGACGAGATGCTTGCCAAATTCGACGCGAACCACGATGGCAGGCTATCGCGCGAGGAGGTCGCCTCCGACCGGCGCCTCACCCGCGATTTCGACGAACTCGACCTCGCGCTCGACGGCTATCTGGACGAACGCGACTGGAATTTCTATCGAGCCAAGCGCGCCTCGCGCAATCGCCTGATTGCCGTTCGCCACGGCGGACGCGGCGACCTCACCAATTCCAACGTCGTCTGGAGCGTCCAGAAATTTCTTCCTAACGCGCCCTCACCTTTGCTGTACGAAGGCGTCCTTTATCTGGTGAAGGACGGCGGCATCGTGACCGCGTTGGATCCGGCCAGCGGTGCTATTCTGAAGCAAGGTCGTCTCGCAGGGGCTCTCGATACTTACTACGCATCGCCGGTTGGAGGTGCGGGGAAAGTGTACTTCACCAGTCAGAGCGGCAAGGTGACGGTAGTGCGCGCCGGCGCGGATTGGGAAGCCGTTGCCGTCAACGACATGGATGAGGAGTGCTTCGCCACTCCAGTACCGCTCGAGGGCCGGTTATATGTCCGGACCCGCTCTGCGGTCTACTGCTTCGAAGAGCGAAATTAACACCGCTCGAAGTGTGCGTTAAGAACGTTAAGTGTTTCAAAAGCAGAAACTTACATTTCATTACGCCGATTCGGTAACTGCGGCCATCTGAACCTTCGTACTTACATTTATGGAAAAAGCTTCAAAGCTCGCGCCCCGGGTGATGGTCGCGATTCTGGCTCTCGTATCCACCTTTCATCTATTCGCGCAGGGCGTGGGAGCTTTGCGCGGCGTGGTCACAGACCCCTCGGGCGCAACCGTCCCCACCGCGACCGTAACGGTCACCGGCAAAGGAATCACGCGGCAGGCGAAGACGAACGGCTCGGGCGAGTACGTGATTCCGAACCTCGCCCCCGGTCAGTACGACTTGCGCGTTCAGGCCAAGGGGTTCGCCGAGTACACGACGCAGGGCGTGAACGTCACCGGCGGTCCGCTGAGCTTCGACGTGCCGCTTGTGGTGGCGACCGAAGCGGCGAGCGTGACGGTTTCAACGGATTCGAACCGCGTGACCACCGATCCTTCGCAGAACGTCGGCGCGATCGTGCTCAAAGAGGACGACCTCAAAATGCTCTCCGACGACCCCGACGATCTCGAGAACGACCTGATGGCGCTCGCCGGACCCGCAGCCGGTCCGAACGGCGGACAGATTTTCATCGACGGCTTCAGCGGCGGCAAACTCCCGCCGAAGGAATCGATTCGCGAAGTGCGCATCAATTCCAACCCGTTCTCGGCTGAATACGACCGCATGGGTTTTGGCCGCATCGAGATTTTCACCAAGCCGGGCACCGACAAATTCCGCGGCCAGGCGTTCTTCAATTACGGCAACAAGATCTTCAACACGCGCAACCCGTTTGTGACCGGCACGGTGCCGGATTTCGAATCGAAGATGTTCGGCGGCAGCGTGAGCGGCCCCATCAACAAGCGCGCTTCTTTCTTTGTCGACGTGAACCGCCGGCAGATTGACGAGAACGCGCTGATTGTCGCCACCACGCTCGACAGCAATCTGAATCCTGTTCCGTTCAACGGCGCTTACGTGACGCCGCAGGTGCGCACCGATATCAACCCGCGCATCGACTACGCCATCAACGCCAACAACACGCTGGTGATGCGGTATGGCTGGGGCCGGAACAAGTTCGAGAACCAGGGAGTCGGCGGCTTTACGCTTCCTTCGAACGCGCTGAACACATCCAACACCGATCACACCGTCCAGATCACCGAGACAGCCGTCATCGGGACGAAGATGATCAACGAGGCGCGCTTCCAGTTCTTTGCGCTGCGCAACAATCAAAGCGGAACGAGCGATCAACCGACAATCAACGTATCGGGCGCATTCACGGGCGGCGCGGCTGGCTTGTCGCTCGGCTACAACGATACGAATAACTACGAATTCCAGGACAACGTCTCGATGACGCACGGCGCGCACCAGGTCAAGTTTGGCGGCCGCGTCCGCGGCTCCACCGAGAATTCGTACTCGAATGCCAACTACAACGGCTCGTTCATGTTCGGCGGCGGCCGGTATCCGGTTCTGAACGGGGCGCAGCAGGTGTTCGATGCGACCGGCCAACCGGTGCTCGCAACGCTCACTTCGCTCGACGTTTATCGCCAAACGCTGCTGCTGTTGAAATCGGGTCTCACCTCGCAGCAAGTCCGGGCTCTCGGCTACGGACCGATGCAGTTCTCCATCACCGGCGGACAGCCGCTCACCAACGTGGGGCAGGCTGACATCGGGCTGTTCTTCCAGGATGACTGGCGCGTGCTGCCCAACATGACCCTCTCTACGGGCTTGCGCTATGAGACGCAGAACAACATCGGTGACCGCGGCAACATCGCGCCCCGCATCGGCATTGCCTGGGCTCCCGGGGCAAAGAAGGGCCAACAGCCCAAGACCGTTATCCGCACCGGCTTCGGCATCTTCTACGACCGCGTCGGCGCCGACCTCACGCTCGCCGCGCTGCGCCAGAACGGCGTCGTGCAGCAGCAGTTCGTCATTCGCAACCCGGACTTCTTCCCGGTGGCGCCCACCGTTACTTCACTGGTCAGCGCCAAACTGCCGCAGGCCATCCGCGAACTCGACCAGACCCTGAAAGCGCCGCGCATCACGCAAGCCGTGGTCGGCATCGAACGTCAGTTGCCGTACCGCACCAGCTTGACCGTGAATTACGTATACTCGCGCGGCACCCACCAGCTTCGGTCGCGCAACATCAACGCACCTCTCAACGGCACTTACGACCCGCTGACCCCGGGCAGCGGCGTGCGTCCTTACGGTGCCGCCGCCGGCGACCTGTACCTCTACGAGTCGAGCGGCAGCTTCCGCCAGCAGCAGATGATCGTGCAGGTGAACACGCGTGTCAGCACCAAGCTCACGCTGTTCAGCTTCTACACCTTCGGGCACGCCTACGGCGACACCGATGGCGCCGGCGGTTTTCCGGCCAATCAGTACGACACCAGCACCGAGTGGGGCCGCACGCGCTTCGACGTTCGCAATCGCGCCTTCATCGGCGGCAGCATTACCGCCCCGTGGAAACTCTCGTTCAGTCCGTTCATCATGCTGAACTCGGGATCGCCCTTCAACGTAACCACCGGCAGCGATCTGAACGGAGACGGGCTGTTCACCGACCGTCCGGCTTTTGCGACCGACCTCACCCGTGCGAGCGTTGTGAAGACGCTCTACGGTAACTTCGACGTGAAGCCGCTCCCAGGGCAGCAGATCATTCCGCGCAATTACCTGGAAGGTCCCGGCATGGTTTCTGTCAACCTGCGCGTGAGCCGCAGTTGGGGCTTCGGCGAGCGGAAAATGGCACAGGGCGATAACCCGATGGGCATGGGCGGTCCTCCGATGGGCGAAGGTCCCCGCGGCGGCGGTGGCGGCGGCGGTCCTCGCGGTGGCGGCGGCGGCGGTGGTCCCATGATGATGGGCGGCGGCGGTCCCATGCGCGGCATGGGCGGCATGTTTGGCGGCGGCGGAGCGGGCAACGCGCGCTTCGTGCTCACCGCCTCGGCCAACGCGCGCAACCTGATCAACCACACCAATCTCGGCACTCCGGTCGGCGACCTGAGTTCCCCGCTCTTCGGCCAGTCGCAGGGCCTCGGCGGCGGCTTCGGCCCCGGCGGCGGCGGAGCAGCCGGCAATCGCCGGATCGAATTCTCACTCCGGCTTTCGTTTTAAGCGCAGGCGCGTTTCAGGCCGGGTTCAACACATCGTTGTGCCCGGCCTTCGCCATTGCCGCTGTCTCCTGAACCGCTGCGTGGTGATCTGCTCGAGTGTCCGCGTGTGATCTCGGCGCGACGGTCAGTTTGCAATGTGAAGCGCCCAGCGCCTTTGGATCAAGACGGCAATTAAGCCGAGTATGGCGTAGGCGGCGACATTTGCGGCTAAGGCCCAGGCGAGGCTGAGAGAAGCTGCTGGATTGATATACAGCGCAACCGCTGCAGCCGGCTGAGTCAGCTTCGCGAGAGCAAGCATTCGCTGGTCGATTGGCAGGTTCTTGCTAGCGTTCGCAAAGTAGAATCCCCAGCAGGCCGCAACGAGAAACCCGAGGCCGCCCCATAGAGCAATTCGGATCGAGATGGTTTTCATGGCAACTACCTCCGCTTAAGAACCTCGAAGATCGTTCCAGCCTTCAGCGTGGACTTCGGCGTCCTTCGGCTTTATCTCAGGCTGATTTAATGCTCGGTCGGAGTGCGCGCCTGAACCGCGCGCAATTGTGCGTCTTCGAGACGCTTGGCTTCCTGCCAGGTGAAGATCATGCGGTGGATCACGGTGATATTGCCGAGCACCGCGATCACCCACAGCACCGGCGCCATGTGGTCGAACAGCGCTCCGATGATCAGCAGCACCACGCGCTCCGGACGTTCCATGAACCCGACCTTGCAGGTGGGAATCGTGTTCTCCGCCCGCGCCCGCGAGTAGCTGATCATCACCGATGCCGTCATCACAATCGCGGTCAGAACCACGTAAAACGGCCGGTTGATCGAGCCATACCAGACGAGCAGCCCCATGAGCAGCGCGAGGTCCGAGTAACGGTCGAGCACCGAATCGAAGAAGCCGCCGAATCGCGTCACCTGATTGGTTTCGCGCGCCACCCGGCCGTCCACCATGTCGAACAGTCCCGCCCCGATGATCACCACGCCTGCCCACCGGAACTGACCCGCGGCCAGCAGAGCAGCGGCGACAATGTTGATCACCAGCCCGAGAAACGTGAGAACGTTGGGGTGAATCTTGGAGAGCGCCAGACCCCGGACAATCATCCGGATCACCTTGTTGCACGCCTGGCCGATGGCGCTGGTTAAAGTCATGGAACCTCGCTAAAGTCGCTAACTAGCCCCGTCGTGAATGGTTGCCAGTTCCAGGATCTCAAATTCCTTTGTACCGCCCGGAATCTGGATTTTCACCGTATCGCCCACCTGCTTGCCGAGCAGTCCCCGGCCGATGGGCGAGGTCGTCGAGATCATGCCGTTGTTGACGTCGGCTTCCTCGCTGGTAACCAGCTTGTAGGTGATCTCTTCTTCCTTCTTCGTATCGAGCACCACCACACGCGAGCCTAAACCCACCCGGTCCTTCGGAATGCGGGTCATGTCCACCATGGACAGTTCCCGCAGCCGTTTCTGCAACTGCGAAAGGCGCGCGTCCACAAACCGCTGACGTTCCTTGGCCGCGTGATATTCGGCGTTCTCGCTCAGGTCGCCGTGGGCACGGGCCTTTTGGATTTCTCTCGGGAGCTCCACCTGCAACTCGTACTTGAGCTGCTCCATCTCGGCTTTGATCTTGTTGATGAGGTCGTCCATTCCAGAAAAAGGCGAGGCCCGCCCTGATGCGGCTACCCGTTCATTATAGCGAAACTCTACTCCTGTACCTGCAACTTGCGGCGTACTTCTGCCGCTGCATGGTCGAGCCAGCCGCGCTCGTTGGTGTTTCGGCAGGCGGCAATCAGGGCCTCGAGGGCCGCCATGCGCGTCCGCAAAGCCTCTTTGTGCCCGGCGTCGGCCGACAGCGCCACGTCGGTTAAGCGCAGCGCCTCCACCGGCTGCCCTTGCCCAAGCCGTTCGCGCGCCCGCCGGACCACCGCGTCCGCACCGCCCGCCAACCGCACCAGGTCGGGATACACGGCTTCCGGCCGCGACTCGTACATCGTCGCCGGATTCAGGTCGAACCAGCCGAAATACGCTTCGTAGATACCCCGGATGCTCCAGGTGAGCTTTCCATAGCTCTCGCCCACATCGAGCGCCGGCGGAAGTTTCACGTCGCGCATCAGTGCATAAACGTCGCGCCCGTCGTTGACCCCCTTCACCACGGCATCATGCACGTACAGAATGGCGTCGCGGTACTGCGTCAAGCGCCGCCGGACCTCCGCTGCGCCCTTCACCGGCGGACCATGGCTCGGGCACATCAGCTCCGGCGCGAGGTCGAGCACCCGGTTGAGCGAGCGCACATACGCGAGCGCCGGACGCGGCGGCGTGCCGCGCAGCGTGTACAGATTGGGAAAGCTCTCGTAATAGTTATCGCCGGTGAAAACGGCTTTCAATTCCGGGATAAACACCGTCATGTGATCCGGCGTCTCGCCCGGCGTGTGCAGCAGGCGGAACGTCAATCCGCCCAACCGGAACTCGTAGCTCTGGTCGAACAGCATCGTCGTCTGCAGCTGAGCGCCGTAGTTGCCGGCCCAGGGTTCGGCCGCAGCCGCCGGCAGCCGCAAACCGAACTGCGCCGCCGCGCGAGCCGACATCGCCGGTTCCAGCCGCTTCAGATAATGAACGAATTCGGCGTGCTCACGCTGCGCGATGACCTCCGTTCCGGGCTCCCGCCACAAGCGCACTCCGCCCGTGTGGTCCTGATGCGCGTGCGTGAGCAGGATGTACTTCACCGGCGCGGTGCTCACCGCTTTCAGCAGCCTGAGGTGGCGCGGCGCGTTCGGCGCAAGCGAGGTGTCGATCACCACGTTGCCTTCCGGGGTTGTGATCAGAAACGTGTTGCCGAAACCCCGCGCCCGATAGATGTTCTCCGCGACCTTCTCGGCCGCCGTGTCCGTTGCGCCCTCGCTCACCAAAGCGAGAGGATTGGTGGCCATCTGCGCTGCCGCGAGCGTGGACACGAAAAGGAGCAGGAAGCGCGTCATAGCGTCTCTCAAACCGCCGAAGGATCCGGATGCGTCCAGGGCTTGCGGTACGGGCGCGCCAGCAGCCGGTTGGCCTCCTCGTCCCCGACCACGCGATGCGCGACGGGATCCCAGGCGAGCGTCCGCCCGAGCTTCATCGAGAGATTCGCCAGAATGCAGGAGGCCGTCGAAATGTGGCCCTGCTCGATGTCGGCTACCGGCTTGCTCCGCGAATCGATGCACGAAAGCAGGTTGCGCATATGCCCGCGGATGGCGGGCGCAACGTGCCGTTCCAGGTCCTTCTCGGTGCGATCCTCCGGATACTGTTCGTATTCGTAGGCGACGTCCTTATGAATCGTCTTGCTCTCGTCGTTGAGCGGCATGAAATCGTAGCTGAAGACGCTCAGCTTGAGCGTTCCCTTGTCGCCGTAGATCGTTGCGCCCCAGGGATACTTGGGATCCGCCGGATTGCCCCAACTGCGGTGCTCCCAGGTCACCTTCAGATCGTCGTACTCGAAGGTGGCGGTCTGCGTATCGGGCGTCGTCGCTTTGCTCCCGCGATCCACCAGAATGCCGCCCGACGAGCTGATGCGCTTGGGCCAGCCGAGTTCCAGCATCCAGCGGGTCATGTCGAACATGTGGACGCACATGTCGCCGATAATGCCGTTGCTGTATTCCATGAACGCGCGCCAGCTTCTCGGATGCACCAGCTTGTTGTACGGCCGCATGGGCGCGGGACCGGTCCAGAATTCGTAGTCCAGATTTTCGGGGGGCGCCGTATCGGGCGGATTTTCGCGCGTCCGCATGTGGTAGTAGCAATACGTGTCCACCAGCGCGATTTTGCCGAGCGCGCCGGTCTTGATGAACCGGTCGCGCGCTTCGATCAGGTGCGGCGTCGAGCGCCGCTGCGTGCCCACCTGCACCACGCGCCCGTATTTGCGCGCCGCGGCGACCATCGCCTGCCCTTCGCGGACATCCACGCTGATGGGCTTCTGCACGTAGACATCGCACCCGCTTTTCACCGCTTCAATCATGGGCAGGGCGTGCCAGTGGTCGGGCGTCGCAATCAGGCAGATGTCGAGGTCTTTCTGGGCGAGCATCTGCCGGTAGTCGTGGAACGTGCGCGGCCGCTTTTTCGACCGCTGCCGCGACGCGACGATGCCGGCGGCTTCGTCCACCATGCGGCGGTCCACGTCGCACAAACTCACCACCTCCACCGGCGAGACCTGGATCAGCCGGAGCAGGTCGGCCTTGCCGTACCAGCCGGAACCGATCAGCCCCACCCGCCTCACCTTGTCGTCAGCGTAAGGTGCGCCCATGCCCGCCATCGCCAGCCCGCCGAGGGCAGCCGGAAGAAACTCGCGTCGCAACATGGATCACAGTATATTGCGAAGCACCGCCGCCGTGCTGCTACCATGAACGAACATGCGACGACTCATCCTCATGCTCGCCGCCGCCGGACTCTGCACGGCCGCCGGCATCCGCACTGTCCATTTTGAAAGCGAAGACCAGAAAACACGCCTCACCGGTTATCTTTTTGAGCCCGCGGGCAAGGGACCTTTCCCGGCCGTTGTCATGCTCCATGGCCGCGCGGGCCCGTATTCATCTCTCGCCAAGGGCGTTTACAACGCCGAGACGCTCTCGAAGCGCCACAAGATGTGGGGCGAATTCTGGGCCGAGCGCGGATACGTCGCTCTGCTGGTCGACAGCTTCGGTCCCCGTGGCTACTTCGAAGGATTCGGACGAGGCAGTTACTCCGACCGCCCCGCCGAGGTCAGCGAGCAGACGGTCCGCCCCCTCGACGCCTACGGCGCGCTTCGTTATTTGCGAGGACGCAAGGATGTCATCGCCGACAGTATCGGCGTACAGGGCTGGTCAAACGGCGGCATGACCGTGCTGGTCACCATGAGCGGCAACGCTCCGGGCATCGAGCATCCCACGCCCGCCAGCGGATTTCGCGCCGCCATCGCCGAGTATCCGGGCTGCGGCATGGAAGCCGTGAAGGGGACCTACCTCAACTACGCCCCCATGCTCCTGTTCATCGCCTCGGCCGACGAGGAAGTATCGCCGGAGCGCTGCCAGACCTTCGCCAAGCGCGCGGTTGCGGCCGGCGCAAAACTCGAACCCATCGTGCTCGAAGGCGCCGAACACAACTATGACGACCCGGGACGCACCAAGCAGTCCAGGCCCGAGAACCACCGCGCCACCGAAGTCACTCAGCGCCGCGCCGAAGCCTTCTTCGCCCGTCATCTGCAGGCGAACCGGTAGCGGTTAGCGGAGTAACGCCCGCTCGCTTCGAGCATCTCCCGGGCATCAGCTTCCCGGGAGATCTCATGCTATCCAATCGTCTATTTCTGTTGCTCGTTCTGTCGAGCGCGTCCTTCGGCCAGAACACCAACGGAACCATATCCGGAACCGTGACGGACGCCTCGGGTGGTGGCGTCGCTAACGCGCAGGTCACGGTATTCAATACCGACCAGAATGCCGCCATCCGCACCGTCACAACCGACGCCGAGGGTAATTACTCGGCCCCGCTGCTGCCCATCGGGAATTACACCGTCTCGGTGGAGGCGCCCGGCTTCCGGGTCAGCCGTCAGACCGGCGTCCGCCTCAACGTCAACGATAAGCTGACCGTCAACTTCGCTCTCGAACTCGGTCAGGTAACCGAGGAAGTTACGGTTCAGGCGCCTTCCGTTCAGGTACAAACACAGAGCGCGGAGGCCTCCAACCTGATTTCCGGCACCCAGGTTCGCGAACTCTCGATCAATAACCGTAACTTCGTCCAACTCGGCCAACTGATGCCGGGCGTTTCCTCCGGAACCTCGGACCAGGTGTACGTCGGAGTCAGTAACCCGTCCGGCCAATCGAACACCATCAGTTACTCCGTTAACGGCGCCCGTAACTCCTCGAATAACTGGACCATCGACGGGGCCGATAACGTCGACCGCGGCTCGAACATCACGCTGCTCAATTACCCGAGCGTCGATGCTCTGGCCGAGTTCCGCGTTCTACGCGGTGAATACAGCGCCGAATTCGGCCGCGCAGCCGGCGGACAGTTTAACGTTGTCACCAAGTCCGGCGGGAGTGACTTTCACGGCACGGTCTACGAGTTTGTCCGCAACGATGCGTTTACCGCCAATAGCTTCCTCAATAATGCCAACCGTGTGAACTTAGGAACAGACGGAAAGGCGCGCGTTCCACCGCTCCGGTACAACAATTTTGGATGGACCCTCGGCGGACCGATCTACATTCCCCGCATTTACAATCGCGATCGCAATAAGACTTTCTTCTTTGTATCGCAGGAATTCCGCCGCGTTGTTACTTACGGCACGCTCCAGGCCTTTGCGCCCACGCGTGAAATGCTGCAGGGCAACTTTCCCGTCCCGGTCTGCGTGTCTTTCTCGGCGGGCGCATGCGCCCAAACCTCCACCACCGTCGGCGCGATTAATCCGGTGGCCCAGCAGTACATCAACTCGATCTTCTCCCAGATACCAGCGGGCGCTTCCGGAAACAACGTCCTGTTCTCCGCGCAGCGCAATCGCTTCAACCACGAACAGGAGCTTTACCGGCTCGATCACACCTTTACCCAGAACTTCTCCGTGTTCGTGCGCTTCTTGCGAGACCAGATCCCGACCAGCGAACCCGGCGGATTGTTCGGACAAACCACGCTGCCTTTCATCGGCAATACGTCCACCAACTCGCCCGGGCGCACGTGGGTGGCCCGCGCCAACTGGACCATCACCCCTTCGTTCCTCAACGAGACCGGCTACGCTTTCTCCTACGGCGCGATCCTGAGCGACCCAACCGGATTGATCTCGTCCGCGCGCTCTTCCATCAACGTCAACCTGCCGTTTGCCAGTACACTCGCGCTTGCGCCGAGCCTCGTCTTCACCGGCGGAACAACGGTCGGCGGCTTCGGCCCTTACCGCGACTACGACCGCAACCACGAGGTGTGGGACAACGCAACCAGGATCTTCGGCACGCATACAGTCCGCTTCGGCGGTCAACTCTTCCATTTCGAGAAGACCGAAAATGCCGCCGGCGGAAACCAGGGCTCTTTCAACTTTTCGAGCCTCGGCGCGCCCACCGGCACTTCCGCCTACTTACAGGCGTTCGCGAACTTCCTTCAGGGCAATGTGGCTTCCTTTACTCAGGCATCGCAGGACATTACGCCGGATATCATGGCCTGGCAGTTCGGGCTCTATGTTCAGGACGATTGGCGAATCCGCAGAAACCTGACTCTGAACCTCGGACTGCGGTGGGACATCTATCGTCAGCCTTGGGACGATAACAACTTACTCACGAATTTCGATCCTTCGACTTACAACCGCGCCAATGCGCCCCAAATCGACCCCGCCACGGGCCTGCTTGTCGCCAATACCGGTAATACGCTCAACGGAATCGTCGTCAACTCGCAGAACAAGCAGTTCGGCAACTCTCCTTATGGCCGCAAAGTCGCAAACGAAGATACGCATAACTTCGGTCCGCGAGTCGGAATAGCCTGGGACCCTTGGGGTCAAGGCCGTTTCGTTGTGCGCAGCGGCTACGGCATCTACTACGATCCGATTTTGGTCGGTATCTTCGAACAGAATATCTTCAACAACCCGCCCTTCGTGAATAGCGTTACGATTCAGAACACGTCCCTCAGCAACCCCGCCGCCGGAACGGCTGTCGTCAACCTCGCGCCCAAAGCCCTGCGCGGAACGCCCGTCCCTTACCGCACACCCTATATGCAGCAATGGAGCTTCGACATGCAGAAGCAGTTTGGCGGCAGTTGGGTCGCCGACGTCGGCTACTTTGGCTCAAAGGGCACGCACCTGATCGGCATCGCCGATATCAATACCGTCCAACCGGGGCTCGCCCGTTCCTCAGGGCTCTTCCCCTCCGATACGGTGTTTACGACCGCCAACGAGCAGCGCTTGAACGCGCTCAGGCCTTATCCCGGCTATAACGCAATCAACTCCATCGAAACCTGGTTCAACAGCAACTACAATTCGCTCCAGGCTTCGCTCGAAAAGCGCTTCTCGGCCGGCTCCCTGCTGACGCTCGCCTACACGTGGTCGAAAAACCTCACCGACAACCGCAGCGACCGTTCGAGCGCTCCTCAGAACGTTTACACCTTCCGCACCAGCGAGCGCGGACTCGCGCAGTTCGACCGCCGCCACATCTTCACGGCGAGCTATGTCTATGACATACCGTTCTTCCGCCGCAACTCGAACGCGCTCGCCAGAACCATCCTGGGCGGTTGGGAAATTTCCGGCATCGTCCGCGTGGCCACCGGCCTGCCGTACAATCCGGGGCTCGTCACTTCCACCGACCCCGCCGGTCTCGGCATCCTCGGCCCGAGCGCCGCTGGCTTGCGGCCCAATTGGGTTTGCAACCCCAACGAGGGCGCGCCTCACACACGCGCCCAGTGGTTCAACACAAGCTGTCTCGCCGCACCGTCCTCGATACAGGCCACTCCGGGCAACGCCGGGCGGAGCATCATTCACGGGCCGGGCTACCAGAATTGGGACTTCTCGCTGTTCAAAAACTTCGTACTGCGGGAAAGTCCGAACCGCGGCAACATCGCGCTCCAGATTCGCGGTGAGACGTTCAATGTCTTCAACCACACCAATCCGCTCGACCCCAGCACTTCAGTGGGCTCGGGTACGTACGGCCAGATTGTGTCCTATCGCGACCCGCGGATCCTGCAGTTAGGCGCCAAGCTGAACTTCTAGCTCAGTTGGGTCAGGCGCACGAGCGACTCAGCGTCGCCGAAGCCGCCGGGTTTGGTGATCAGCAAGGGTCCGCCGTTCGAGCACCTGGATGCCGCCACGCCCGGCGCGATTTCGCCAAGCACCTCGAGCGCCGGGCAGCCGAGCGCGTCGAGGATGCCATAAGCGGTATCGCCGCCAAACACGATCAGCGCGTCGAACTCCGGCGCGCGCCGTGCTACTTCGGCTCCATTCCGGCGCGCCCAATCGAGCGGGGCTGAACCCGCCGGCGCATCGCCGGGCTGCACTTCCCAACCGGGTGGAAGCCCGTGCTCGAGCGCGCGCTCCACCTGCCGCGCAGAGACCGGGTGCAGGCTGCCGTTCACAATCAGCGCGCGTCCAATGCGCGGAGCGAACAATCGGTACGCCCCGCCGCGGCTTTCCGCGATAGCAGAGGCCACCGATGCCGGACCCGCGATCACACCCACCTCAGGATCCTCGAGAGCGCTCGCCACCGCCCGGCGTACGTCCTCCGCCGTCTCGCCATCGAAGATCGCGCACTCTACCGCGCCCAACGACGCCCGCACCGACGAGGAAACCACCGGATTCAGAGGATCGCTCGCGAACTCGCTCTCGGCGAGAGGCACCCCGCGCACATAGAGAACGCCCGCCCGCACCGTGCGCCCCATGGCCGGATGCGCGGCAACGTAGGCGATTTGTCCACGTGCCGCCAGGGCACCGAGTTCGGCGGCGATGTTGCCGCGCAGGGTGGAATCGGTCTTTTTGTAAATCAACCCGCTCCAGGCGCTCGCAGCCTGCGCCACCAGGCGTGCTGCGTCTTCGGGCGTTGCATGACGGCTCTCCGTGTCGACAATCGAGATCCGGCCGTCACCCGCCGCGGCGCCGACCGTCACCACCGCGCCGAATCCTCTCGCCGCGAAAGCCGCGCCCGCGTCGAGCGCGCCGCTGAGATCGTCAGCGAGCACCAGCAGGTTCACTAGCGCACCGCCAGTTGAAAGTCGATGCCCACCACCACTGAGTCCGCGGCAATCCGGATTCCCTGAATGCTGAACTGCCGCAGTTCCTGGGTGTACAGCGGATCGCGCTGCTGCTCGAGAATCCGCTTGGCGTCCGCCGCCACGTTGTAGTTGAACCCCTTGGCCAAGCTCTCGGACACCGCCGTCCGCACGCGCCGGATGTAATAGCCGTCGCGCCCCGGGCTTTCCACCTTCACATCGCGCAGCAGAATCGAACCGTCCTTATAGTAGGGGATCGCCGCGATGGCGATGTCGAATGAGTCGCCCAAGCCCACGCATTTGCCGAAGAAATTGCGCGCCGTCCGGCCGCTGAACTTCGCCCGGATCGCCAGTCGCGGACCCGCCGCGCTGATCTGCGGATTCTCGAGATAGGCGAAATCGCATTTATTCTTCGCGTCGTTCCGCACATACAGCTTGCCGTCCTGCGTGAACACCTGCGAGGCCAGAATGCGCTGCAAGGCCGTAAAGTAGATTTCGAGTTCGATGGCCGGGGCACACGATGCCGCGAGCATCAGGCAGGCCGCCACGCGCAGCATCCGCATTCAGGCGCGGCCGGCCTTGGAATCGAGAACCGCGGTAAATTTCTCGTACATGCGGCTCCACTCCTGCTGAAGTTTCCGGTTGCGGGCCGCATTGGCTTCCGCCGCCACGAACGACGCCAGATCGTCGAGCTCGTCCCAACTGAAGCGGAATTTCCGTGCCGCGCCTTTCACGCCCGGCCGCATGTCGCGAATCAGCTCCTCGTCGGCGAACGAGTGGTTCACAATCAGGTCGCGTTCGCGCTCGCTCAGTTCAACCTCCATCGCCCGGCCCCGCGACTTCAACCGCGCATAGGGCGATGCCAGCACCGGCTCGAGGGGCACGGGACGGCTCGATTTCGCCGCCACCTGCAACCGTTCGTTCAACAGGTCGACCGAGACATACTCGGCGTCGAACGGTCCGCGCCAATCGCGCAACTCGCGATGGCGTTCGTGCATGCGGTCGTTCAGCGCCTCCACATACTCCATGTAGCCGTGGGGGCCGCCGCAATCCTCGGGCGGCGCGTTGCGCTTGGCCTCGATACAGCGCGGATAGTGGACGCCTTCTTCGGGAATCAGAATCGCTTCGAGCAGCAGGTCGTGCTCCCAGCCGTCGCCGTAATCGTAGCGGTATTCAAACTGAGTGCCCACGTTCTTGAGCACCTTCGACAACCGCACCCGCCGTTCGTCGTAGGTCTCGCGGTCGAAATCCTCCGGGTGCGGCTCGGCGTAGGTCCGCCCGTTGATCACGAAATCGTGCAGGTGGTGATTCTCCCAGTTCATCGCCGCCTGAATCAGCCGGTGCAATTGCGGCAGCGTGGTGGCATCGCTCATCTGCAAACGGCGAACGATCGGCGGGGTCACTCCCGCCAGGGTGAGTTTGATCTGAAAGATTGCGCTCAAGGTGCGCACCGTGTCATAGCCCCAAAGTCTGAGCGTGTTGCTTGAACACTCATTCTACAACGCACCGGATTTGCGGGACCATTGAGCGGGCCTACGCTGCGCAAAATCACCCATCCGGATCTTCCTGTCTGATAACAAAGAAGAAGTTTGCGGCCCTGGAATTGCTCTCCATACTCCCAGAGGCAACTTATGATGAGACTCGCCCTTCTGCTGTCCGCCTTTTCTCTTGTACTCGCCGCTGCCGACCAGCCTAAGGAACTGACCGCTCAAGCCAAGCGCGGGCAAACCCTGTTCCGCTCCTCCGAGAAGGGCGCCTGCACCACGTGCCACCAACTCGAAGGCGTCGGCACACCCGCCGGTCCGGACCTTTCGAAGACCGCCAGCGCGCTTCCCCCTCGCGCCCTGGCCATGGCCATTCGCGCCACCATGACGGTTTATGTGGTCGAAGCCAAACCCAAGGGCGGCTCGCCTTTTCCGGCCATGAAAACCGACGACGGCAATTATTGGGACCTCAGCCAGAATCCGCCCGAGTTGAAGAAGTTCGCCAAGGGCGAGGTGGATAGCAGCCAGAACACCAAGTGGAAGCATCCGCCCGCCGGGCACGGCTACAGCAATGAACAGTTGGCCGACGTGATCGCCTACCTCCGCGTGATCGGCGCCAACGACCGCAAGGAAGTCGACCCCGAAATTCTCCAATAGCGTCAAGCGAGGCCGCCGGGCGGAGCTTTGTTACAGTAGGGACAAAGCTTCGCCCGATGACCGTTTCTACTCAGTTCGCGCGTTTCGATTCCATTCCTCTCGATTGCGGCGCAACGCTCGCCCCGGTTGAAGTCGCCTACGAATCCTGGGGTGAGTTGAACGCCTCCCGCACCAACGCCATCCTGCTGCTCCACGCCTTTTCAGGCGACGCCCATGCCGCGGGCGTGCATGCCGAGTCCGGCCGCACCGGTTGGTGGGACAACATGGTGGGCCCCGGCAAGGCGTTCGACACCGACAAGTACTTCGTCTTCTGCTCCAACGTGCTTGGCGGTTGCATGGGAACTACCGGACCCGCTTCCATCAACCCCGCGACCGGAAGGCCGTATGCGATGACCTTCCCCGTCATCACCGTCGGCGACATGGTGCGCCTGCAGAAAATGCTGCTCGATCATCTCGGCATTCCGAAACTTCTCGCCGTTGCCGGAGGCTCCATGGGCGGCATGCAGGCGCTCGAATGGGCGGTCGCCTTCCCGGACTCGGTATACGCCGTCATCCCCATCGCCTCCACAGCCCGCCACTCCGCTCAGCAAATCGCTTTCAACGAAGTGGGCCGTCAGGCTATCATGGCCGACCCTGATTGGAACAACGGCGATTACCACGGCGCCAAACTCCCCGGCCGCGGGCTCTCGGTGGCGCGCATGGTCGGCCACATCACTTATATGAGCGACGATTCCATGCGCGAGAAATTCGGCCGCCGGCTCCGCAATCAATCGCCCACCTGGAATTTCGAAGTCGATTTCGAGGTGGAAAGCTACCTGCGCTACCGCGGCAGCCAGTTCGTTGACCGCTTCGACGCCAATTCCTATCTGTACATCACCAAGGCGATGGATTACTTCGACCTCGCCCAGGGCCGCGGGCCCACGCTCGGCGCCGCGCTCGAAAGCGTGCGCGCCCGGTTTCTGGTGATCAGTTTCACCTCCGATTGGCTCTACCCGAGTTACCAGTCGCTCGAAGTCGTGAGCGCGCTCCGCGGCCGCAACAAGGACGTGGCCTACTGCGAACTGCCCTCCAACTACGGCCACGACGCATTTCTGGTCGACGTAGCCGAACAGACCGAACTCATCCGCGGTTTTCTGTCGAGCACCCGGACTCTTTAGCGCCGCCTCTGCTACCTTGGTCTCGTGCTCGTCGAACTTCACGTCGAAAACTTCGCCGTCATCGAGCGCGTGCGCGTCCGCTTCCACTCCGGCCTCAACGTCCTGACCGGCGAGACCGGCAGCGGCAAATCCATGATCGTCGACGCTCTCGCCCTGCTGTTCGGCGGCCGGGCTTCGGCCGACATGGTGCGCACGGGCGCCGAGCGCGCCCGCATCGCCGGCATTTTCGAGGTTCCCCGCGATAAGGCCCTGCGCGGGCTGCTCGAGGAATCGGGCATCGAACTCGAGGACGACGAACTGCTGCTCGAGCGCGAGATTATTGCCTCCGGCAAGTCGCGAGCGTTCGCCGCGAGCCGTCCGGTCACCGCCGCCGTCCTGCGCGACCTCGCGCCGTTTCTCGGCGACATCCACGGGCAGCACGATCAGCAACTGCTGTTTTCGCCGGAAGCGCAGCGGGAGATGCTCGACTCCTTCGGCGGCATCGACACCTCCAAGGCGGCCGGCATCTACCTCGCGTGGCGCGCCGCCGCCGCCGAACTCGAGGAACTCGAGCGCAACGAACAGGAGAGCCTCCGCCTGCTCGACCTCTGGACTTTTCAGCGCAAGGAAATCGAGGCGCTCGACCTCAAGCCCGGCGAGGACGCTGAACTCGAAAACGAACTGCGCGTGTTGAAGAACGTAGCCCGGCTCGAGGACGCCGCATCAGCCGCCTACGATGCACTCTACGATTCGGAATCGAGCGCAGCCGCGCAAATCAAAGTCGCCGCGCGCCGCCTCGAGGAGCTGGCCCGCATCGATGCGACACTCGCCCCCACCATCGAGGCGCTCAAGCCCGCCGTGCTCGCCGTCGACGACGTCGCCTACACGCTGCGCGACTATCGCTCGAAGCTCGAAGCCGATCCCGTCCGCCTCGAGGCCGCCGAAACCCGCCTGGCCGCGATTGACCGGCTGAAACGCAAGTACGGCGTCTCCATCGAGGAAATCCTCGCGTTTCTCGACGGCGTGCGGGCCAAGCTCGATCGCGTCGAGCATGCCACGGACCGCCGTGCCGCGCTCGAGAAACGCCGCGCCGCGCTCGCCGCCGATTACGAAAACGCCGCCGCCGCCCTCACCGCCGCGCGCCGCAAAGCCGGAGCCGAACTCGCCCGCCGCGTCCAGACCGAGTTGGCCGCCCTCGCCATGAAGGGCACGGTGCTCAAAGTGGTGGCCGAGCCCGCCGCGTGGTCCGCCGCCGGCTGCGACCGCATCGAATTCCTGATTTCGCCGAACGCCGGCGAGGAACCGCGGCCGCTTGACAAGGTTGCCTCGGGCGGAGAACTGTCGCGCATCGCGCTCGCCCTAAAGACCTGCACCAGGCCCGCCCCCAACCGGACCCTCGTTTTCGACGAAGTGGACTCGGGCGTGGGCGGGGGCGCGGCCGAAGCCGTCGGCAAGCGTCTCAAAAAGCTGGCCGCCTCCAGCCAGGTGCTTTCGGTGACCCACCTCGCCCAGATCGCCGGCTTCGGCGATCATCACTACTCGGTGGAGAAGCGCGAAGTGAAAGGCCGCACAGTGGCCGAAATCGAAGAACTCACCGGCGAGGCGCGTACCCAGGAGATCGGCCGGATGCTGAGCGGCACGCGCATCACGCCCGAAGCTCTCAAGCACGCCGAACAACTCATTAAAGGTGGCCATTCTTAGCGTCGTCGTGCTCGCGCTGGTCCCGGTCTGCGCTTTCGCTCAGATCCTGACGGCGACCGCCAAAACCCGCGATCCCGATTTCGCGGGAGCCCGTGTGCTCCTGCTCATCTCCGACCGTCAGGCTGCTGTCGGCATCATTTTGAACAAATCTTCGGGCAAAAAGCTCGGCGACATCCTGCCCCAGGCTCTTTCGCCTGACGCTCCGGTTGGGACCGGAGGACCGGTGGAACTCGGGCTTAACGCCATCGTCGAATCGCCGGCCCAGCCGCCCGGTTCAACCCGTCTCGCTCCCGGTGTGTTTTGGATTCGCGACCGCGGGACGATCGCCCGCCTCGCACCGCCCGCCGTTTTCCGGATCTTCGCCGGAACCTGCGGCTGGACCCGCAAGCAACTCGACGGCGAAATCCGCGCCGGCCTCTGGCGGCTAGAAGCCGTGACCCCCGCCGGAATCAGGCCACGAGTTTGGCAATCAGAAACGCCGCGCCCGCCGCCAGGCCCCCGATGAGTGCGGTGCGAACCGCGCTCTTGCCCGGGTTGGTCCCTGTGAAGCGTCCTTTTATATAGCCGAACACAGCCAGGGCGGCGATTGTAGCCGCGACACTCCACAAAAAAGCTTCCGGAGGATGCGTGATAAAGATGTACGGTGCAAGCGGCACCAGTCCGCCCGCGATGTACGACCCGGCAATGGTGAGCGCGCTTTGCAGCGCGCGCTTGGGGTCCGGCTCTTCGAGACCGAGTTCGAATCGCATCATCCACTCCACCCACTGCTTGGGCTGCCGCTTGAAAGCCGCGAGGATCGGCTCCGCCTCTTCCTTCGTCAGTCCGTAGCCGTGAAGAATGTCGTAGACTTCCTTGGTTTCGGCCGCGGGCTTCTCGACAACCTCTTCTTCTTCGCGCCTGTACTCGCTCGCATAATGCTCGGCGTCGTTCTTGGCCGCAAGGTACCCGCCCAACCCCATGGCGATCGAGCCCGCCGCGATTTCGGCAAGTCCCGCCACCACGATGATGCGGCTGGCGTTCACAGCCCCGGACAGTCCGGCGGCGAGGGCGAACGGAACGGTCAGCCCGTCGGACATACCGATGACGATGTCGCGGACGATTTCAGAGGAAGTAAAGTGGCGTTCGGTGTGAGGAGTTTGGGGCATGAGAGAACACCATCTTGCAGCGCGCGGGGCGCCCGGTTGGAGGGGAGGCTGGAGCGAAGGCGCTGTAGAAGCTACAGTGCCTTCGCGAGTTCTTCGGCAAACGCGCTCTGCGGACCCTGGTTCTTCCGCGGACGATTCTTGCCGCCGCGGCGGTTGCGATCAAACTGGGGTTGCGGGGCTTGGGCAGTAGCGCCAGGAGTTGCGCTCTTCATAGCCGGCACCGGTCCGCTTTTGCCCTTCGGAGGCTGTGCCTGGTTCGCGCGCAAAAGCCGGTCGTCCAACGGCGCGCGATCAAAGCGGCGGATGATCGAGTTCATTTCCTCGGCATTCGGCGTGTCGATGAAGGCGAAACCCTTGGACTCCTGGGTTTCCATGTTACGGATGACTTTGATTTTGTCGTAAACGAGAGATTCTGCGGTGAGCCATGACTTGATATCGTCATCAGTCACCCAGACAGGAAGATTTCCGAGGAAGACGGTAAAACTCATTCGAGGATAGTGGCTACTCCGTGCTTTCGAGGGATTGTGCTTCGCAGAATTGATTCATTCAGAAGCACCCTTATCGTACCACAACCGGATTGCGCGGTAAACAGAAAACACCACCTAAGTGGCACCAGATTAGGAAATTACGGTTTCAAAACACGAACACACGGCCGAGGTGCGATAATCGGCCTCATGCTTCGTTCGGCGCGGCGCTTTCCGGCCCTCCTGTTCCTCCCGATCTGTTTCGCCGCCGCGCCCGATTTCCGCCTGCCCAGTACCGTTCGGCCCGAGCGCTACCGGTTGGAAATCACGCTCCGCCCCGACCAGCCCGACTATTCCGGGCACGTCGAAATCGACGTACGCCTGGCTCAGTCCACCACTACTATCTGGCTGAATTCCAAAGACCTCGCCATCCCGTCGGCCTTCGTCGAATCCGCCGGACGCAAGCAGAAAGCCGAGGTCGCCCTCGAGGGTGGCGAGTTCGCCTCCCTCACCTTCCCCTCCCCCGCCGGACCCGGCACGGCGCGCCTCAGCCTCGACTTTTCCGGACACCTGAACGAGAATGCTCGCCAGGGCCTCTACCGCCGCTCCGACGGCAAGCACTGGTACGCCTACACCGCCTTCACCCCCATTGAGGCGAGGCGCGCCTTCCCCTGCTTTGACCAGCCCGAGTTCAAGACGCCCTGGAATCTTACCCTGACCGTCCCTTCCTCCAACGTCGCCGTCGCCAATGCGCGGGCCCTCAGCGAAACGGCGGTGGGCGAGATGAAGCGGGTGGTCTTCGCCGAAACCCGGCCGCTGCCGAGCGAAGTCGTCGCCTTTGCCGCCGGACCGTTCGATGTCGTTCCGGACGGTGTCGCCGGAAGGAACGCCGTCAAGGTCCGCATCCTCACCCCCGCCGGCCACGCCCGGGACGCCGCCGGAGCGCGCGGCGCAACCCGCGACCTGCTCGCCCGCCTCGAGGACTACACCGGCGTCGCCTACCCGTGGGACAAACTCGACCACCTCGCCCTGCTCGACAGCCCTTTCGGCGCCATCGAAAATCCAGGCCTCATCACTTTCCAGAACGCCGCGCTGCTGGCCGGCCCCCGACGCAACACTCCCGAGCACCGCCGCGCCCTGCGATCCACCATGGCCCACGAACTCGCGCATCAGTGGTTCGGCAACCTCGTGACACAGCGCTGGTGGGACGACGTTTGGCTCAGCGAAGGCTTCGCCACCTGGCTCGGCATCAAAGTCTCTGACCGCGATGTGCCCGAATGGGAGAAGGGCCTTGAAGCCGCCGAGAGCCGCGCCCGAGCCATGCAAATGGACAATCGCGCCGTTCGCCTGGACATGCAAACCCGCGACGCCATGCGCGATGTCTATGGCGGAGCGGTCTACGTCAAAGCCGGCGCCATCATCGAAATGGTGGAGCACTGGATCGGCGAAGCGCCGTTCCGCCGCGGCTTGCAGCGCTATCTCAAGGCTTACGCCTACTCAAACGCCACCACGGCCGACCTCGAGTCCGCGCTCGCGGCCGAAACCGGCCTCGACGTTCGCGGCGTTCTCGATTCTTACCTCTCCCGCCCCGGTTTTCCGGCCATCCGCGCCAGCGCTGATTGCGGCGCGATGCGCCTTGTCCTCTCGCCCCGGTCCCAAGGGTGGAAGACGCCGGTCTGCCTCCAGGGCCGCTGCGAAATTGTCGGCGACCAGGATTCCTCCATTCCCCTGCTCGCGTGTCCGGCCTGGGCAAACCACGCGGGGACCGGTTATTACCGGCTCGAGACCGAAAAGCTCTCCGACCTGCTGCAAATGGGCTGGATGAATCTGTCCGCGCCCGAGCGGCTGGCCCTCGCCGGCGACATCGCCGCGCTCCCGCCGGACCAGCAGTTGGCCGCGCTCCCCTTCCTGCTCCATGACCGTGACGCCCGCGTCCTCGCCGCCGGTCAGCGAATCGCGCTCGCCCTTATGGCTCAACCCGAGTATCGCGAGCGCGTGCAGGAAGTGCTCGGCCAGCGTCGCCGGCGTTCCGGCTAGCACCCAAACCCGCCAGCGCCAGCGAAACCAACAGGCAACTCCAGGCAAACCAGTCGCCGTACCGCGCATAAAACGTCAGCTCCGGCTGATAACCGTAGTGAAGCGGAGCCGCCACTTCGCGAAACGGTTCCAGTCGCTCGCGCACCCGCCCGTAAGGATCCACCGAGGCGCTGATGCCGTCGTTGGTGGGGCGCACAATCCAGCGGCGGTTCTCGATGGCGCGCATCTGCACCAGCCGCAAATGCTGCTCGCGCGCATAGCTGCGGCCGAAGTAGCCGTCGTTTGAAAGGTTCACGAACGCGTCCGCCCCAGCCAGCGCCGACTGGCGAACCAGGTGCGGGAACGCCGATTCGTAACAGATGAATACGCCGAGCCGGTGGCCGTTGTAGGGGAACGCAACCACCTTTTCGCCCGGCGCGTAATTCCCAGCCTCCTTGGTGATTTTATGGACAAATCCGAACAGCGGCGGGATAAATTCCCCGAAAGGCACCAGGAATCTCTTGCTGTACCGGTCCACCGGCTCGCCCGACGGCGCGAGCATGACCGCCGAGTTGAGCGGAGCTCCCGACGGAGAGTAGGTCACTGTGCCGAACAGAAACGTGGTCTGCGCCGTGCGCGCAAAGTCCTGGGCTTCCCGGGTGAACTCGGGGTCCGAACCGTAGAAATACGGTCCGGGCGACTCCGGCCACAATACCAGGTGAGCGCGCGCCCCGGCCGCGGCTTCCATCGACATCAAAAACTGCCGCTGCCGCATGCGCGCCGCGAGGTCCACCGTCCACTCCGTCTCCTCGTCGAGATTCGGCTGCACGGCGACGGCGGTCTCCGTCGCCTGCGGAACCGGCTTGGGAATCAGCGCCAGCCCGAACAGCACAGCGGGCGCGCACCACAACCAGCGCCGCTCGGCAATCGCCGCCGCGATGAGCGCCAGCAGGAACGATAGCGCGTAAACTCCGGCGTAGGGCGCGATATAGGGCGCAATCGCCGTGGCCGCGTTCCCGAGCGTGAGCCACGCAAAGCCGAACGTCCCGTGCGTGCGCTCAATCCCCGCCCACAGCGCCGCAATCGCCGCAGGCGACCACCATCGCCCCATCAAGCGCGGCGCAATCGCCGAAAACACGCCGAGGTGAAGCGCCTTGTACGCGCAGAACAGCAGAAAACAGCCCCACCCGCCCCAGCGCCCCATCCCGCCGTGAACCTCGAGCACGAACTGAATCCAGTTGCAGTGGACGAACCAGTAGACCATCCCCGCCGCAAAGCCCAGCGCGAAACCGCCCCGGAGCCCGGGCCGCTTCAGCCGCAGCGCCAACAGCAAAGGCGCGAGCGCGAACGGCGCAATCCAAGGCAGGTCCGCTCCGGGATGAATCAGAATCAGCAGAACGGCGGTGAGAATCGCCAGAGCCCAGGTCAAATCGACTGCGCCTCGTGGTTCACCTGGTCCGCCATGTACGAACTGCGGACGAAGGGGCCGCTGAACACCTTGCGGAAACCGAGCCCCATGCCGAAATCCCGCCAGGCATCGAACTGCTCCGGCGTGATGTATGCCGCCACCGGGAGGTTGCGCCGCGACGGCTGCAGGTACTGCCCGATGGTGACCACATCGGCGCCGGCGCCGCGCAGGTCCCGCAGCAATCCGCACACTTCGTCCGGTTCCTCCCCGAGCCCAGCCATCAACCCCGACTTGGTGAGAATCTCCGGATTGCGCCGCTTGGCAAAGGCGAGCACATCGAGCGACTGCCGATACCGCGCCTGCGGCCGCACCCGCCTGTACAAACGCTCGACGGTTTCCATGTTGTGATTGAAAACGTCCGGCGCCGCGTCGAGCACGCGCGCCACCGCATCCAGATCACCGTTGAAATCGGGCGTCAGCACTTCGATGCGCGCTTGCGGCAGCGCCCGCCGGACTTCGCAAACCGTGGCCGCAAAGTGCGTCGAGCCGCCATCTTCAAGGTCGTCGCGGTTGACGCTCGTGATCACCACGTAGCGCAGCTGCATCGACTGCGCCATGCGCGCCACGTTTTCCGGCTCCGCCGCGTCGAGCGTGAACTCGCGCTTCTCGGGCGAGCCCTTGGGAACCGAGCAGAATCCGCAGCCGCGCGTGCACAGGTTGCCGAGAATCATGAACGTCGCCGCGCCGCGGTGGAAACACTCATGAATATTCGGACAGCGCGCCGACTCGCACACCGTGTGGAGATTCAAGCGGCGCAGATCGCGCTTGAGGCTGGTGACGGCGGGAAAATGCGTGTCCGGCTTCCGCAGCCATTCCGGAAGGCGCGGCCGCGCTGGGTCCAGTTGAACGAGCACCTGTCTAGTATTTTCGCATGATGGCCTTGCGGCCCTGGAATCCCGCTTTTTCCAGATCCTCGCGCGCCTGCGAACTCGAACCGTTGTCCTTGTACGGACCCACCAGCACGCGAAAATAATCGGTGCGCTCGGGAACCGGCGAGAGCAGAGCGTGGAAGCCCTTCTTGGCCAGCACATCCACAAACAGTTCCGCCTCGGTCTTGCCGGTGGCGACAATCTGCAGGTACTGCTCGCCCGGCGCCGGCTGGTCCGGAACGGCTTTCATTCCGCGCTTGGGCTTCTCAACCGGCTTCTCCACCGGCTTTTCCGGCTCTTTCTTCGCGGTCTCTTTGGCCGGAGGTTCGGGTTCGGGTTTTCGCTCGGGCACGGGATTCGAACCCGCATCCTTCGCCGGTTCTGTCGCCGGCGGATCGGCGGGATGCGCGGCGGGCGGTTCGGCGGTCACCACCGGCGCTCCCGTCGGGCTCACCCGCGCGGCTTCCGCTGCGCCCGGACGCGCCGTGTTCCGGGCGTCGATGGTGATCGGTGACGAGTTGCGGCCGACAATGTAGCCCATCGTGAAGAACACCCCCAGCAGGATCACCACGATGAAGAACACGCTCAGCAATTGGCGGTTGCCGAGGATGAGCTCGAACTCGCCGTCTTCGTTTCTTGGCATGAAACGTTTCTACCCCTTTGTGTTTTCCGAGAACCGGTCCAAAAGCCGGCTTACAGACGAGAATATATCGACCGGCAGCGGGAACACAACCGTCGTGTTTTTTTCCGAGCCGATCTCCACCAACGTCTGAAGATAGCGCAACTGGATCGCCACCGGTTGCCGCTGTATCTGTTCCGCCGCCTCGCTCAGCCGCTGCGCCGCTTCAAACTCGCCCTGCGCGTGAATGATTTTGGCGCGCTTCTCGCGCTCGGCTTCCGCCTGCCGGGCGATGGCGCGGATCATCTGGTCGGGCAGGTCCACCTGCTTCACTTCCACCATGGTCACCTTGATGCCCCACGGTCCCGTATGCTGGTCGAGCACGGCTTGCAGCCGTACGTTCAGCTTCTCGCGCTGGCTGAGCAGTTCGTCGAGCTCCACCTCGCCGAGCACGCTGCGCAGCGTGGTCTGGGCGAGCTGCGATGTGGCGTAGAGGTAATTGGCCACTTCAATCACCGCCTTCACCGGTTCGAGCACGCGGAAGTAGACCACCGCGTTCACCTTCACCGTCACGTTGTCGCGCGTCACCACGTCCTGCGACGGAACTTCAAAGGCTTCCACCCGGAGCGAGGTGCGGACAATACGGTCGATGGGAGCGAACACCAGAATCACGCCCGGCCCTTTGGCCTGTGCGAGAACGCGCCCCAGGCGGAAAATCACGCCGCGCTCGTACTCGGCGAGGATCTTGATCGACGAAATCAGGTAGACGACGACGATGACGATGGGAATCATCCAGAATTCGAGCATTTTTTCTCCCTTTTTATTGGATCGGTTCGACTTTCAGAATCAGTCCTTCAATGCCGGTCACGCGGATGCGCGCGCCTGCCGGAACCGGAGCCTTCGATTCCGCGGTCCAGATTTCGCCGTGCACCATCACGGTGCCGCGCGGGTCGAGTGCCGTGCGCGCCTCGCCCACCTCCGCAAGCAGACCCTGCTCGCCGGTCGAGACCTTGTTGCGGCGCGCGCGGAGCACGAGCGTCAACAGGAACATCGTGATCGCGGCAAACGGCAGGGTCACCGCGGCGGCGGTCGAGAAGCGGATTCGAAATTCCGGCGGCGCATCGATCAACAGCATCGCGCCGATGATCATGGCCGCTGCGCCGCCCGTGCCCAGCACCCCGTGCGAGGCGAACTTCGCTTCGAGAATAAACAGCGCGACGGCGAGCAACAGCAGCGCCGCGCCGGTCCAGTTGATCGGCAGCACCGAAAGGGCCGAGAGCCCGAGCAGCAGCAGAATGCCGCCCACTACTCCCGGCGCGATCAGCCCCGGCGATGAGAACTCGACGTAGATGCCGAGCGCGCCCAACGCCAGCAGGATGAAGCCGATGTTGGGGTCGGCGATCGAGGATACGATCCGTTCGCGCACGCTCGGCCGGTACTCCACCACTTCGGCTCCCGCCGTGTGCAGCGTGGACTTGGTGCCGTCAAAACGCGTGATCTCGCGGCCCTCGAGGCGGCTGAGCAGGTCGGCTTCGGAATTCGCAATCAGGTCCACCAGGTGTTCGTCGAGCGCCTCTTTATCGGTGAACGCCTTGGCTTCGCGAATCGCCTTCTCGGCCAGATCAGCGTTGCGGCCGCGCTTGGACGCCGTAGCCCGCATGCCCGCCGAGGCGTCGTTCTCGACCTTGGCGCGCATCACCGGATCCATCTCTTTGCCGAGCAGCACGGGCGAGGCGGCCCCGGTGTTGGTGCCGTTGGCCATCACGGCCAGGTCGGCTGTTTCGAGAATGAAGAACCCGGCCGACGCCGCGCGCGCTCCGCTCGGCGTGACGAAGGCCACCACCGGCACTCGCGAGGCGAGAATCTTCTGGTTGATTTCGCGGGTGGCTTCCATCAGCCCGCCCGGCGTATTCAGGCGGATCAGGACCGCGGCCGCCTGCTCGCGTTCGGCCTGTTGGATGGCGTGGCCGAGAATCTCGGCCGTCACGGGATGAATCATGCCGTCCACGTCGACGGCGACAATGCGGGACGCCGCCGTTGCCGGCAGCAGGCAGGCGAGAACAGCCAATAGCTTTCTCACGTTCCTCATTGTACGCCGCTAAATTATTGCTGGCTGGTTGATTTCCCGCGATTGCGCAGGGCGATTCCGAGATTGCGCCGGAATTGCGGATAGCGCGCCCGCGCCATCGCCGAGTGCCGGAACATTTCGCGGTATTCCTGTTCGGTGATGGATGCCAGGCGCTCGAGCGGAGGCGCGAACATTCGCGGCGCAAACCGCGGCTCGAGCGTCGTCGCCGCGCGCAGGTTCCACGGGCACACGTCCTGGCAGATATCGCAGCCGAAAACATGGCTGCCCATCGCCGCCTGATGCTCCTCGGGAATTTCGCCGCGCAGCTCGATCGTGAAATAGGAAATGCACAACCGCGCGTCCAACCGGTAACGGCCCGACCCGTCCGGCACCAGCGCCCTCGTCGGACACGCGTCGATGCAGCGCGTGCACGACCCGCAGCGGTCCGGCGGCGGCGTGCCCGGGGCGAGTTCGAGCGACGTCAACAACTCGCCCAGAAAAAACCAGCTCCCCGCCTGCTGGTGAATCAGGCACGTGTTCTTGCCGATCCAGCCGAGCCCCGCATCCCGCGCGTACGAACGCTCGAGGAGCGGCGCCGTGTCCACGCAGATCTTCGACTCATACTCCGCGCCGGCTTCCGCGCGCAACGCGTGGTCCAGCCGTTCGAGCCCCTCGCGCATCAGTTCATGGTAATCGTCGCCCCAGGCGTAGCGCGAAATCCAGGCCCGCTCGGCATCGTCGAGCCGCGTCGAATACGGCTCCGGCCCGTTATAGATCTTGCCCACGCAGATCACCGACCGCGCCGAAGGCAGCAGCCGCCTCGGATCTTCGCGCACCTCGCCGCGCCGCCCTTCCAAATAGGACATCGCGCCCGCCATCCCGAGCGCCGTCCACTCGCGATACCGCGCCGCGTCCCGGTTGGGCAGCGCCGCGGCAACACCCGCGAGTTCAAAACCGCAGCGGTACGCCGCGTGGATCACCTGCTGAGAGTTCACGAAGAGGAAACTATTTCGATCTTACCCGTCCGCGCCGGCAGACGACACTCGGGGAATGCGAGCAGAGGAGAGAAGCCGCACCGGACTCACTGGGGGCCATGAGGTACGCTGGCGGCCCGAGCCCGATGCGGCCTGCCCGAGGCGGGCAAGGATCTGGCGTCAGTTTTGACCTGGGAACACCCGCTTTTCTCAAGTGCCCGTCCGTAGTGAGGCCCGCGTCCATTGTTCCTGCACCACAGAGGCCAGGCCGCCGCCGAAACCGAAGATCCAGGGGAAGCTTGAAAGAACTCGTCGAAAATCGCTGTTTGGCCGGCGCTGATACGCGGGGCAGCACCGCCCGGAACCCTATGACTTGCGTCACAAAAGAAGACGCAAAAAAAATCCCCTCTGACCGAATCCGCAATCTGAAGAAATGAGCGGTTTAAGAATACTGAATACCGGCTCCCGCAAGCACGCCGTTTACCGACCCGCTCGCTTCTCCATCCTGCCGATTGCGATCAGAGGGCAGGTTTCAAGAGTTACTCCATCAATTCGTTCTCTACTGTAGCACGACCAGGTCCAGTCACGCGACTTGAGAAATCAACAGTTTGGAGGGCAATCGCGACGTCGCTGCGGGTTGTGGCGCACTTGCCCTGTGTCGGTGTGACACAATGGGCCCACATGCGCTGCATCGCGTTGATAGCCTTCGGTTTGGTTCTATGCCCAGTACTATGCCACGGGGGTGGTCAGAGCAGTACCGAAGAGCTATTCCGCGCATACACTGAGTCCCCGCGCCTGCTCCTGCGCCCTCAACGCCTTCGTCTCCTAAAACGTGAAAGTGAACGAAAATCGATGCGCTGGGAGCAGTTCGACACACTCCTGCGCGGCGGCGCGCGCATGCCCGAACCCGGTTTCGCCGCGGCTCTATACGCCAGCGTCACCGGCGACGGTGCGGCGGCCAAAAAAGCTGTGGATTGGGCCGCGCAATCGTCCGGTCCCGTGCGCGAGTTGGCCCTGGTCTACGATTGGTGCCGCGCCTCCATGTCTCCCGCGCAGGCCAAGGCTGTCGAAGCCCGCCTCGAGCGCGCCGCGCAGTCCAACACGCCTGGAATTTCCGCCGCCCGCGATCGCGTGTTCGCCGCCCTCGCGCTCGCCGAAACCAAGCCGCAGGTCAGCGAGAACGCCCTGCGCGACCTCGTCCACAATTGGTGGCGCAAGGGACTCGCCGTTTCACTCGAATCCGGCTCCGTCACGCTCCGCAACGCCGACCTCTACCCGCTCTTCGAACTGTTACACGCCGTTCGTGACAACCTCACCATCGACCTCCGCGAGGACGCCCGCAGCTACTTCCGCAGCCTGGGCGGCGCTTACCTGCTCGGCCATTACCCCGCCCCCTACCCAGCCGCTGAGAACGAATACCGCATCGCTGCCTTCAAAGGCTCGGCCGAACCCGACCTCGACGCCGCCGTGCTCGACCGCGCCGCCGGGTTGACCATGGTCGCCTACGATAACAATTCAAACGACAGCCAGTTCCTCCAAGGCTGGCTCCTGATGGACCACTTCCTCATGCGCGGCGCGCGCGGCATCGTTTACGAATACCTGTGGGCCAACCCCTATCAGCCGGGCTTGAGCTACTATCACTTTCCGCTTTCCTTTCACGATGTCCGTAACGGACGCCTGTTTGCGCGATCCACTTGGGAGGACGATGCCATCTGGTTCGGGCTCGTCGAAGGAGAACCGCAACTGTTCTTCGATGGCAAGATCACAGTGCTCAATCCCAGGCTCCGGCAGAAGCCGGTTGAGATCGGTCCTTCGATGCTGGTGATGGGGAACGAGCCCGTGCGCTTTCCCGCTGAGACCGAAAATCCCGGCGGCATCGCTTATGTGGTCGGTCTCAAAGCCGGAGCCCGCTACAACATCGAAATCGACGACGAGGAGATGTGGGACACGCAGGCGGACCCGGGAGGCACCGTCGCCGTTCCGCTCTCGCCCGGCATGAAGGCCGAAATCCGCGTGTCGCCCGCAAGAAAGGATTCGCAATGAGAATTGCTATCGCAGCCGACCACGCCGGAGTCGATCTCAAGCGCGTGCTGCTCGGCCATATCCGCGCTCTCGGGCACGACCCCATCGATTTAGGCGGCGACGGCAGCAACCCGGCCGACGATTACCCCGACTACGCCGTGAAGGTCGGCGAAGAGGTTCGCAGCGGCGCTGCCGAACGCGGCGTACTGGTGTGCGGCAGCGGCGTCGGCGTGTCCATTGCGGCCAACAAAATCCCCGGCATCCGCGCCGCCGTGTGCCACGATGAGTACTCGGCGCATCAGGGGGTCGAGCATGACGATATGAACGTGCTGGTGCTCGGCGCGCGCGTAGTCGGCGAAGCCGTCGCCCGGGAGTTAGTCGCCCGCTTCCTCGAAGCCAGTTTCAGCGGCGAACCCCGCCACGCCCGCCGCCTCGCCAAAATAGCCGCCATCGAGCGCGGCCTGCCAACCTAGAAGCTAAAGGGGACAGCCTTAGCCAAAGGAGCCAAAGGAGCCAAAGGGGACAGCCTGAAGTGGGGAACTCGATTGTACCAGCCCGGGGTGTCCCAAACGGGAATTTTGGCGTTTTTCGGCCGATCTGAGGCTTCTACGGCTCGCACTTGTACGAGCAAAACGGCTACCCTCTCCCGTCAATCGGCGATAGAGTAACCGCAAATATGGGTTGTTTTGAACGACTCGGCGACCCGAACATCTCGCCCGGAGCGCCGTTTCGGAGCCAAAAAGTGCAAATTTCACGAAATCCGCCCGGCGAGTGTCCCCGAGCGCGATTTTCGAAGCGTGACTACTCAGGCTGTCCCTCGGTGAAAGCATGGCCGAACGACGCACGAGCCAACCCCTCCAACTCCACTTCGCTAAACCCGAACCGCTCCCCAGCCAACGCATACTCGCCCTCGAGCGTCGTCCGGAATAGCGCCGGATCATCCGTATTCAGCACAATCGGAACACCCGCCTCGTACAACCGCCTCACCGGATGCTCTTCGAGCGACCGCACCACGCCCGTGCACACATTACTCGTCACGCAAATCTCGAGCGGCACGCCGGTTTCCCGCAACCGCGCCATCAACGCCGGATCGTCGATGGACCGGATGCCGTGCCCGATCCTCTCCGCCCCGATCTCGAGCGCGTCCCACACGCTTTGGGCACCCGCCGACTCGCCGGCGTGCGCGGTCAGCCGCAATCCCCGGTCCCGCGCCTCGGCGAACAAATCGCGGAACAGCAGCGCGGGACCCCGCTCTTCGTCGCCGCCGATCCCGATCGCCACCACGCCCGCTCCCACCCGCTCCGCCGCCAGGTCGACCACCATCCGCGCCTGCTCGAGCGGAAACTGCCGCACCGCGTCGATGATCCAGCGCACCCGCACCCGCGACCGCTCCGCTTCCTTCTGCACCGCATCGTAAATCGGTCCGAAATCCTGCTCTTTCCACAAAATCACGCCCGCCGACAACGTGATCTCGGCATAGGAAACGTTTTGCGCCTCCAGGCTCTCGAGCAGCCGCCGCGTCGCCGTCGCGTAATGCTCCGGACGCGTCAGCAGCCGGCAGATCCGCGCATAGCTTTTCAGGAACCCAAGGAAGTCCGGATAGCGGTAAATCGCTTCCAATTCGTCAGCCTCAAGCGCCGGCGCGATCTCGCGCAGCGTCTCCGGCTCGACCGAGCCTTCCAGGTGCAAATGCAGTTCGGCTTTCGGCAACCGCCGCCACGGGTGGGACACTTGACATAATAACGAACGTGACCAATCGTGACGTCGAAGCCATAGTTGGCGGCTACCATGGAGACCCCTTCTGGGTGCTCGGACCCCATCTGGTGAACGGTGCCGAATCGAAAGACGGCGGCTTCGAGGTGCGCGCTTTTCTCCCTCAAGCCGAATCCGCCGAACTGCTCACCGCCGGCGCAGCCGTCGCCATGAAGAAGGTCCACCCCACCGGCTTCTTCGTCGCCGCCACCGGCGCCGACCCCGGCGCCTATCGCTACCGGCTCAAACTCTGGAGCGGAGCCACCGAGGAGATCGAGGACGCCTATCGCTTTCCGCCGATGCTGAGCGACTTCGCGCTCCACCTGCACTTCGAGGGCACCAACTACGAAAGCTACACCACCCTGGGCGCACATCTCGTCGAATCCGGCGGCGTCCCCGGTACGCGCTTCGCCGTTTGGGCGCCCAACGCCTTGATCGTCGCCGTGGTGGGCGATTTCAACGATTGGGACGAGCGCCGCCATCCCATGCGCGCCCGTTCGGCGGGAATCTGGGAGATTTTCATCCCCAACGTCGGCGAAGGAGCCTGCTACAAATACGCCATCCGCTCCCGCGTCGCCGGCTTCCGCGAGCAGAAAGCCGATCCGTATGCCTTCGCCTCCGAGTTGCCGCCCAAGTCCGCTTCCGTCGTGCGCAACATCGGCAACTACCAGTGGAACGACGCCGAATGGATGGAGCAGCGCGCCGCCGCCGGTAACCACCTCAATCGTCCCATCTCGATTTACGAAGTCCACCTCGAAAGCTGGCTCCGCGGACCCCGCAACGAATGGATGACCTACCGCGACCTTGCCGTCTCCCTCGTCGGCTACGTCAAGGAGATGGGCTACACGCACATCGAACTGCTGCCCATCATGGAGCACCCGTTCTCGGGCTCGTGGGGTTATCAGGTCACCGGGTATTTCACGCCCACCTCCCGCTTCGGCACGCCGCAGGATTTCATGTTCCTGGTCGACGCCTGCCATCAGGCGGGCATCGGCGTGATCGTCGATTGGGTCCCCGCTCATTTCCCCAAGGACGCTCACGGACTCGCCTTCTTCGACGGCACCGCCCTCTACGAACACGAGGACCCGCGCAAGGGCGAGCACAAAGACTGGGGCACGCTCATCTTCAATTTCGGCCGCAACGAAGTGCGCTGCTTCCTCATCTCAAACGCGCTGTTCTGGCTAAAGCAGTATCACATCGACGGTCTGCGCGTTGACGCTGTCGCTTCCATGCTGTATCTCGATTATTCGCGCGAAGCAGGCGAGTGGGTGCCCAACATTTATGGCGGCAACGAGAACCTCGAAGCCATCGAGTTTCTCCGCCGCTTCAATGAGCTCGCCCACTCGGTGCCCGGCGCCGTCACCATCGCCGAGGAATCCACCGCGTTCGCCGGAGTCTCGCGTCCCGTTTACATGAACGGTCTCGGCTTCACCATGAAGTGGAACATGGGCTGGATGCACGACATGCTCCACTACTTCTCCGAAGACCCGGTCTACCGCAAGTACCACCACAACAACATCACCTTCAGCATGCTGTACGCCTTCAGCGAGAATTTCGTGCTGCCGATTTCGCACGACGAAGTCGTACACGGCAAACGCTCGCTGATCGGGAAAATGCCCGGCGACGAATGGCAGCGTTTTGCCAATGCGCGCGCGTTTCTCGCCTACATGTACGGCCACCCCGGCAAGAAACTGCTCTTCATGGGCTCGGAAATCGGCCAGTACGAAGAATGGAGTTCCGATTCGAGCGTGCGGTGGGAACTACTCAACTTCCGCCCCCACAAAGCGCTCCAGACTCTGGTGAAGGAACTCAACTGGCTCTACCGCCGCGAGCCTGCCCTGCATCAGGTGGACTTCAACTTCGACGGCTTCGAGTGGATCGATTTCCGCGACGTCGAAGGCTCGGCCATCTCCTTCCTCCGTTATTCGGAAGGCCGCAAGGAATTCGTGATCTTCGCGTGCAATTTCACGCCGGTGGTCCGCCACGGTTACCGGATCGGAGTTCCCAAGCCCGGCCACTACCGCGAGATCTTCAATACCGACGCTGAAATGTTTTTCGGCAGCAACGCCGGCAACGGCCTGAACCCGCTCGAGGCTCAGCCCGTGCCCTATCACGGCCATCAGCAGAGCCTGCAGATTACGCTGCCTCCGCTCGCGGTCGTGATCTTTAAACTGGCGTCAGAGCAACAGCCCGAAGCTGGCTGAAATTTCGTTCTGCCGCAACCGCCCCGAGGCGAGCGGCAGGTCGAACGGCTTGCCCGTGTTGTACTGGCGGAAATCCAATCGCAGTCCGAACATCGACGTCAGCTTCACCTTCAGCCCGCCGCCGTAGTTGATGCCGAACTTCGTTTGCCCGCCGCCCTGCGCCGCCGAGGAACCCGGTGGCACGAAGTTCGAAAACTGCACGCCTCCGGTCGCAAACGGCCGCACGCGGCTCCCTTCCCTGGTCGGATAAACCAGGAAGTTGTAGAACCCCTGATGCACCGCCATGCCCTGCTCCGTGCCCGTGATGTTCAGTTGCGTGCGGTTGTAGGCGTAACCGAGTTCGTGACCGAAAAATTCTTTCGTGTTCACCGTCAGCCGGAAGTTGATTCGAAATCCGTCGGTCAGTTTGACGTCGTTCGCCGTTCCGGTGCTGCTCGTCGACCCGATGGAGCCGTTCGACATCATGCTCTGCCCCCCGCCGAACCAGAACTCCGCCACTTGACCGAATGAAGGCACAGCCAGCAGCATCGCGCACAACGGTAGATATGGTTTCATCGGGAACCTCAAGCTATAAAAGATGCGTTACGGCGGGGTGACGTTTCAGCCTTCTACCAGCACGACGTGAATCTCGCCCGGTCCGTGCACGCCGCGCACCAGGATCTGCTCGATATCCGCCGTCCGGCTTGGACCCGTAATCAGCACCATCGAACTGCTCACCCGCGCCGGGTCCGGCACCCGCGTGAACAACTCGTCGAGGCTCGTCAGCAATCGCGAGCAAGGGACCACCGCGATGTGCACCGGCGGCAGCAGCGAGATCAGCCGCGCCTCCGCCGGAGACGCGATCATCACCAGCGAGCCCGTGCTCGCGATGGCGAAGTCCGCGCTCGTGATGCCGAAATCCGCCGTCGCGCACAGCCCGCGCAATTCCTCCCGGTCGGTGATGCCGCTCCGCACGTCCGTCAAGGAACAGATGCCGCACTCGGCGAGATACGGCGAATTCGACGCGACCGACTGCCCGTTTGCAATCCGCGCCGCAACATACTCCCGCGCCTCGTGCGCGTTCGCCACGACATGCACCTTCCCGGCCAGCGCCTCGAGCGCCGCCTGACAAGCGCCCACCCGCTCGGCGAGGCTCATCTCCACCGGGTTGAAGTACAGGTCCGGCGGCGCTTCGGGCGCTTGACCCACGCTCCGCCCGAGCGCCGTCCTCACTTTGTGCAGAATGGCGTCACGCGACATGGGTGCCGCTTTCAACCGTCGATTTGCGCTCGCGCCACATTTGCCGGAAACTGCGCGGCGCGGGCGGCGGCAGATCCCGCTCGCTCAACCACTCCGCCGCAGGACCCCGGCTCAGCGGTCCC